>Ga0315282_10000793_pt1 | contig 61766 bp, 35 predicted proteins | sample YL17G07_20_MG_FD_203693 | JGI IMG/M metagenome (GOLD analysis project Ga0315282, IMG submission 203693) | Sediment microbial communities from Yellowstone Lake, YNP, Wyoming, USA - YL17G07_20 | ecosystem: Environmental > Aquatic > Freshwater > Lake > Sediment | place: USA: Wyoming | collected...
CTTGAGCCGTTAATATGAAGGTCTTTCCTTCTTTAATCGATGTCAAATTATCAGAAATTAAAATTTTTACTTTAGGTGCGGTATTATTAAGAATAATTTCAAATTTGAATTGTATTGAAGAAGACGCATTATCATGATCCAAAACAGTAATTTCAATGAAATGGAGACCAGCATCTGACTTTGTTGATGTGAAATTAATCCATCCTGTATTTTTATCTATATTGAATAATGATGTATTATCTGAGAATATCAATTTTTCTTGTAAATTATAACCAAAATCAGGATCTGTTGCATTGACTTTTAGTTGAAATGATGTATTCCTATTGATTTTTTGGTTCTCAATAGGTTGAAGAATTGGTGGATCATTTACATTAAGAATAATGAAAATAACTTCCTGTTGGTCTTTATTTCCAATTAAATCAGTTACTATGAAGAGAAGATTATGATTACCGACCATAGATTGTGTTACTGTGAAATTAATGTAACCATCAATACTCAAATTGAAAAATGGAATATCATTTAGAAATTTTACACTGAATTTCAAATGTCCTATATCTGAGGGGTCCTCATCAATTGCATTAATATGCAATTTAAAATTTTCATTCTGTTCAAGAGTTTGGTTACCAATAGGAAATAGAATTGGAGGTTCATTTATATCAACTACTGTTAGGTTAAACTTATGATTATCCTCATCCCCTATATTATCTCTTACAGTTACAATAATAAGATATTGACCAATATCCTTCTGGCTCGGCGTTCCAAAAAGCTCTCCAGATGTTGAATTGATTTCCAACCATGATGCATTGATATTCAGAGACCAAAATAAGCTTTTTGAAGCAGAATTAATACCACTTACATTGTATTTCACATAATATAATTTGTTTTTATAAGCAATATCAACATCTATAGTTGTAATGATTAAACCAATAATTTTTTTATTTACTGTTAAAGTAAAATTATGATAATCCCATCCATCATTTCCGTCATCAACTGAAATATTTATCCAATAACTGCCAAGATTTTGAATTAAGGGTTTCCCTTTAAGAATTCCAGTTGTTCTATTTAGATTAAGCCAAGACGCGTCTGTTTTTAGATGCCAAGTTATTATTCCCTGTTTATCATCATCACAAAAATAATGGGAATAATATTCTTGATCTTGTAAAATATTTATTATATCCTTTGTTAATATTTTTGGAGGAATATTAATAACAATCAATGAATAATTTTTTTTAAATGTATATGTAGAAATTTTTATTTTAATAACAATATCATAAGTGCCCACATCTTTATTATTAGGAATTCCAGAAATATTGTGATTGACATTATCCAACAAAAGCCAATTAGCATTTGCAGAAAAATTCCATTCTCCCCCAATTAAATTTGGTACCCAAAAATGAATATTAAATTTTGCATCTTCTAATGCATTTAATTGAGTTATATTTGGATATATAAAAATAGGGCCATCGACTAGAATTGTGACATTTTTCGATGGATCATCTAGAGAGGAAATAATGATTTGCTCACCAAGCATTGCACGAATTTCTTTTGATGTTTCATGTGATATTTCTTTTATAGAAAAATTGCCTCTATATATGCCAGTATTACTACCAGTTTCAAAAAGTTTAAGAATAAAACCTCGTGAATCACTAATCTTACTTTTAATGTTAACTTGTGCAATATCTTGTGTTGAAGAATTTCCATCCGTTCCATTAAGTTGAATATATACAGACTCATTTATTTTTGAAGATGATATTTTGGTTGAATATGTTTTATCATAAGCGCCAACCGAAGAAATCGATTTTGGTTTTGAATTAATATTTAAGAATAATAAATAAGTTTTACCAGCTTTATATCCGGTATCAGAATTCCAATCTGCGCCAATTAATATATCCTCGTGTCCATCACCATTATAATCTCCCGAATTTGAAACAGAAACACCTGAATAATCATTTGCATGTTCTCCAATAAAAGTAGTATCAGCCTGTGAAAGATTCATATTTTTGGTCCAATTATTGGATTTTCCAAAAAAAAGATAGGATTGACCCATGTTAGAGGAATTCATAAATGCACCAATTATAATATCATCATAACCATCACCATTAATATCACCATTATTTGAGAATGATTGACCAAATGCATTGAGAATATTTTCACCGCAAAAAGATGAATCTGCAGTTGAAAGATTGACATCTTTCGCCCATCCCTTGGATTTACCAAAAATTAAATATACACAACCAGTGTAATTTGTTTTTGTCCAAGCACCAATGAGAATATCTGCATATCCATCTCTATTAACATCTCCACCACCTGCAAGCCTATCTCCTGATTGATCATTGACATTCGATCCAAGAAACGAGACATTTATCTGATGTAAACTTATATTTCGAGACCAACCATTTCTTTTTCCAAAAATTAGATAGGATTTACCAGAATGATACCCGGATTGTGAATTCATATCGGCGCCAATGAGAAAATCATCATATCCATCTTTATTAACATCACCGGTGCCTGTTACTGAAATTCCGGCACGATCAAGTGGTTCTTCACCTATAAATGATGCATCAGCATTAATTAAATTATTATTTTTATTCCAACCTGTAGATTTTCCAAGAACAAGATATGTTGTCCCATTGTTTGAACCTTGACCTTGACAGTTACCATTAGCGCCAATTAAAAAATCATTATATCCATCAGCATTTACATCTCCTGCACTTGCAATAGACCATCCTGAACAATCATTCGACTTTTCGCCGAGAAAGATTACATCCGCTTCCGATAACATGGTATTTGATTTCCAGCCAGTGGCTTTACCAAAAAATAAATAAGTTTTACCTGCTCCTTTTCCATTATCACTATTTCCAGGTGCACCAATTAAGAAATCATCGAACCCATCGCCATTGACATCTCCAACACCAGAAATTGAACTTCCTGCCACATCATAAGCATGCTCCCCAATAAAAGAAACATTCGCGGCATTTAGACTTGTATTTATTTTCCATCCCGACGACTTACCAAAAAAAAGATATATTTTGCCTGACCAAAATCCATTATCACTATTAAAAATGGCACTAATTAAAAAATCATCATAATCATCACCATTAACATCTCCAATATTTACTATTGGAGAACCTGCTTCATCATTAGTGTTTTCCCCGATAAAAGATATTTTAGAATTATTAAGATTATTAATCAACGGATATTTTAATGGATTATTACTTGCTACTGGATCAAAAATTAAAATAATAAGAAGAAATGTAAATAATAATGCTATTGATTTTTTTAATATATTATTCATAAATTATCTCCAACTTTTTTATATTTCAATACTACTTAATAATTTACTATTATTTAAATATCATGGTTATAATTTGTTAAAACAAAAGATGTTGGTTCCCTATTCTTCTTTATTACTTGAACTTATCAGAGAGATATTCCAACGCCGACTCGATGTAAGGCACCCTTTTCAGTGGGTTCTTCAAACATCGATTATTGAGAATAGAATAATAGATGCAATCGGACTAATCTATTAATTATCACTATAAAAAAAGGTCGAATTGTTCTATGGTCTTCCTCATCCGAAAAACGAATCCAAGCTCGTTTGCGCCCTTGTCTCTTTTACAATATCTAATTTCTTGAGAGTGGCCTCGACCCTTTCCTCCGAGAAGTCCCGCTCCTTGCAGAGGAAGGCCTTGATGTCCTCCTTGACGATGGTGCCCCACTCGGGCTTGATGGTCTCGTCCACGTTCGGCTCCAGGAATATCTTCCGGATCTCCTTGAACCCCTCCACCCCGCCCCACTGGTCCTTGGCCTTCTCCTCCATGACGCGCTCCAGTGTCCCGAACTCCTTGATGAACTTCAGGGCCTTCTTCGGCCCGATGCCCTTGACGCCGTAATTGAAGTCTGTCCCGACGAGAATCCCCATGTCCACGAGCTGCTCCCTCGATATCTCGAGCTGCTTGAGGACGTTGGGCAGCTCCAGGACCTCGGGGAAGACATCGATGTACATGTCCCGCCTAGGAAGTTTCCTGCGGCCTGAGAATGCTAGGTTCCTGATGAGCACATCGGCCCCGAACAGCAATGAATCGAAGTCCTGGCTCCCGACGGCGTAGGCCTTCTTCTCGCAGACCATGTACGCCGCCTGCGCCTCGCCTTCGCCCGGGGCCGTGAAGTGCGGGACCCCCATGAGGTCCAGGAGGTGCTTGGCCTCCTCGACCATGTCCTTTGAGAGCCTCGTCGTCTGCATGGCCTTGGACCTTGCGGTCTCCAGGTCGCCGGCCGCCAGGGCCTCCTCGTACTCCTCCCTGGCCTTTTCCTTCCTCGAGACGCGCTCGTCGATGGTCGCCTTTTTCAATGCGTGCGGCTTCCCGTCGAAGATGAAGATCGGCCTTATGTTCAGCTCGAGCATCTTCCCGGTCCTGTAGAACAGCCCAGAGAGATGCGAGGTCACGCGGCCGAGCCTGTCCTTGAGGGGCGTCCCGTCGGGCTGGCGGATTATCGATAGGAACTGGTAGAGCGCGTTGTAGGCGTCGATGGCAACGATCTTGCCCTTGAGGCTACCCAGCTCTATCTCCCTTTTCGGGACGATCTCCGCGAAATCTACGCCCATCCTTACCGCCTCACAACATCATTTATCAACGATTTTCTCTTCCTCGAGCTCCTTCTTGCCCTTGCGGACAGGGCCTTTGGTCTTCTTCTTTTTCTTCTCGAGCTCCTCCTCGAGTTGCTTGATTTGGTCCTCTTGGGCCACTATTATCGCCCTGGCCCTCTTTATGAAGGATTCGGCCCTCTTGCGCCACTTCTCCTCGGAGGCGGCCCCGTCCTCCTCCTTGAGGTTCTTCAGGTCCGCCTTGTATTCGGACGCGAGCACCTCTCCCGGGATGGCAACGCCGGCATCGTACTCGAGCCGCTCGATCCTCCGGTCGTTCTCCTGCACCTTCACATCGGCTTTTTCAAGGGATTCGTTATGGATTGTCTCCCAGTCGCCGTTCTCGCCGTCTATGCGGGCCTGCATGAGCCTCGCCGTCAGGAACGGGTAGTGGTCGGACTCACGCTTCCTGCCGCAGTGGGGGCACTCCCAGTAGCGGTCGTTCGTGTCGACCTTGTACTCCTGGCGGCAATCGTCATTGCCGCAGACAATTATGATTTGCATAAGGAGAGAGGGGATGACAATAGGATTTCAAATAATTTGCCCTGCCGGGCCAATCATGAATAGTAAAATATTAAACACATCGCCCGGATATCCAGGTTACCCAGTTCTGAAGAGGTGTTCGAATGCTAAGCGTAAGGGAGCTCAAGCACAGGTACAAGATGCTGAAGGCGAAGGGAGACGTGTTGCCGATCGGGGACCTCGGGATGCCGCTTCCCCTGTCGACGGGCAGCCCGTTCCTCGATTCCATGATAAACGAGAACCTTCGCGATACCGCCGACATGAACGAGGAGGAGCACCTCATGAGGTCCTGGCAGCTCATGCAGGGCGCCACCGAGGCGGAGCTCAAGCTCGTCATGAAGAACCTAGACGGGTGCCTGAACGACCACAAGCTCCTGCTAGCGCTGTACCTCTTCAGCGAGGGCGATGCCCGCTTCGAGAAGGTCCTCGACAACCTGCCCATGAAATGGAGGTTCCTGTTCCCGGCCGCGGCCATAAAGCCCGCGTCGGCCTTCCTCACGGGCTGGAGGATGGACCTGAGGTTCCGCCTCGTCGACAAGCCGGACTTCAAGGGCCTGAAGGAATACTACCATCATGTGCTCGAACGGGCCCGCGACGAGCAGGTCATGAAGTTCCGCGCCGTCCTGAAGGAGGCCATGGCCCTCCTGCACTGGAGGCCCGAAGGGGAGAAGGAGAAGGCCATCCACGACTGGTGCTTCGGCGAGGGCCGGGCCAGCGAGGAGCTTCCGCTACTGAAGAACTACCTCAATGCGCTCGAAAAGGCCAAGGCCGGCGACGAGAAGGGCTTTGCCAGGGAGCTCGAGAATCACGAGAACAGGATACCCCTGACCTCCCTCATGGGCCTCATGTCCATGTTCGGCGCACACCTCAGCCTTGCGAACGGGGAGCGGTACCGCCGCTACGCCGTCGCTACGGCCTCGCCCATCGAAGCCATCCTGAGGTTCAATGAATGGGGCCAGTGGCTGACATCCGACGACATCGATGCCATAAACAAGAAGATCACGGCCTCCAGGGCCATGACCATCCCGTTCCACAAGGTCGTGAACGCCTACCTGGCGTCCCCGCTGCCGTTGAGGCCCGAGCTGTTCGACAAGGTCTACCTGCCTATGATGAAGAAGTTCAGCGACCAGATGGCCCCGTTCATCCCGAAGGGGACCGAGGTCGTCCTCATGCAGCCCAACAACTTCGTCAACATCATGAGCTTCCTGTTCCTGGCCACCGTGTCCTACGAGCGGTCCACCAGGATCCTGCTCGTCGGCCAGAAGCTGGACCAGATCGACAACAAGACCGTCCTGAACTTCGATGCCCTCCGCGAGGTCATGATGAAGGACACGCCCGCCGTCCAGGAGTTCCTGCTCAAGCAGTTCGGGGGCCAGGTCCTGAACTATGAATGGGTCTTCGACGAGAAGGTCGCGGCAAAGGCCTTCGACACCTTCGGCCCCAACGACATGCTCATCATGGACATGCCCTTCGTGTTCTCCACGCGGATCCTCGAGCGGCTCCTACCAATGAAGCGCGCGCTGAACCTGGGCAACAACTTCGGCTCCCCGTCGGAGATATCCCTCAGCGTGAAGTACGTCCCCACTCTTTCCGTGAAGACCAGGAAGTCCAGGGTGGACCTGTACCTGCGCTATTCCTCCACGGCGGTGTCCAGCCTAGCGGGCTTCATCGAGCGTCTAGAGTGGTTCAACCGGATGGGAGGTGCCGTCAAATGCTAGTGATCACGCGCACGATGCACTACGCCGACGAGGAGTCCATCTACCTGTTCAACCACTACCTCTTCTGGAACAAGAAGACGAAGGAAAAGGACCATCTCGTCCTGCTGGAGTTCAAGGGCAATGCCCAGGACTTCGAGCACCTCGTGGCCGACAATCCCTCGGAGTTCAGGCTCGAGGGCGAGGGCGCCAGGGCCACCTACCGCTACCTCGGAAAATCCATCAGGAAGCCGAGCCTCGAGGACATAATCAAGGCCGAGGTGTATACCAGCTGGGGTCTCCAGGAAAGGGATTTCACGCTCCAGGAGTACAAGGAATTCCTCGAGGTGTACTTCCCGGCCTTCATCGAACGGCTCGTGGCCATCGTCAAGGCATCGGGCGACGATAGGATGGCCCCAATGAAGGAGCTAGTATCCTACATGGAGCGGTTCCAACACATCATGTACGGCGTCCAGGCCGAGAACAGCCAGCGGTACAACGATATCCGCCTGAAGGCAGAGCTGAGGGTCATCGATGCCTCCAAGGACCTTCCGTGGGACGCGCTCTTGAAGATCGCGGCCGGCATGGAGGAGTACGAGACCCAGCGGCATGCGGCCATACTGGCCTTCAGGAAGCTGTTCAAGGAGGAGAAGGACCACTCCGCCGCCCTCTGGAAGGCCATAATGATGGCCAATGAGGACAAGAGGCTCTCCGGTGTCCTGAACGAGATCTACGGTGACCCGGACCTCACAGTGATGGTCAGGCACGCGCTCAAGTTCCCGCAGAACTACAAGGGCCAGACCATCGAGCTGCAGAACATGGTCGAGTCCGACGAGGCTTCCTTCGGGGCCCATCTTGCCAACGCGAAGTTCGTGGGACCCGTCAGGATCGGCAAGAAGTTCCTGTGGGACGCCCAGAAGAACCTCTACCTGTTCGGTTCCAAGAAGCTGAAGCACAATGTGATGGCCCGTGGCGGCAAGGTCCAGAAGTACGGGAACACCCTGGTCATGGCTAAGGCCGACGTGGACACGGACCTGCTGCTCATACGGAAAATCGACGCCTACGCCGTACTGAACCCGGCCATGGTGGCCACCATCAAGAACCGGAAGGGCAAATCCTTCAAGGTCGATAAGAAATATGTACAGAGAATAAAGAAGGATTACCGGGTGGCACATGAGCTGGCGGACATGGCCCTGGAGGAGCTGTTCGGCATAGACCCGGACATCGCGAGGAGGCTCTACAGGAGCAAGAAGGACAGGTAGGCGCGTGGCAACCGACAACTATTATTAGGCCCCGCGTCGAATCCCCTATTGCTCTGTGTCCTATGGACCTCAGAGCGTTCAGTTTCCTCTTTGGAAACCCGGGCCCCCAGACCCATGAACCTGGGGGCCCAAGCCTCTCCATCATGGTTTTTCGATAATAGTTAAGCATTAATATCCCTCGCGGCCCTCTTGGAAACATGCTCTGCCTGGGCATCGAAGGGACCGCCCACAGCGTCGGTGCGGCGGTGGTCCGCGACGAGAAGGGACGGGCCAATGTCCTATCCAACATCATCCAGATGTACCACCCGGAGGACGGAGGCATCCACCCACGCGAGGCCGCTAACCACCATGCGGAAAAAGTCATTCCCACAATAGAAAATGCGTTGTCAGAAGCCAATATCGAGGCCTCAGACCTCGATATGATCGCCTTCAGCCAGGGCCCAGGATTAGGTCCCTGCCTCAGGACGGTCGCCACAGCCGCTAGGGCGCTATCATTGAAACTCCGCATCCCGATAATCGGCGTGAACCATTGCATAGCGCATCTCGAGATCGGCAGGGCCACGACCGGCGCGAAGGACCCTGTGCTCCTCTATGTGTCCGGCGGCAACACACAGGTCATAACCTTCTTTGAAAAGAGGTACCGCGTCCTCGGAGAGACCCTGGACATCGGCCTCGGGAACCTTCTGGACAAGTTCGGCCGCGAGTACGGCCTTCCATTCCCTGCCGGGCCGGCCATCGAGAAGAAGGCATCATCGGGATCCAATCTCCTCGACTTACCATACTCGGTCAAGGGGATGGACGTCTCGTTCTCCGGCATCCTGACGGCCGCGGAGCAGCTCGTGACCAAGGGCGCCCCGATGGAGGATGTCTGCTTCTCACTGCAGGAGGTCACCTTCGCAATGCTGACCGAGGTGACCGAGAGGGCCATGGCCTACACGAAGAAGTCCGAGGTTCTCCTCGGCGGCGGTGTGGCCCAGAACTCGAGGCTCACGCGGATGGTGGACGAAATGGCCCGCGAGCGCGACGGGACGTCCTTCGTCCCCGAGGGCCGCTTGCTCCAGGACAACGGGGCCATGATCGCATGGACCGGTATCATCATGCACAAGGCCGGCGTCCGGATGGCCGTCAAGGACACGGTCATCGACCAGCGCTACAGGACCGACGATGTGGAGGTGTCCTGGCGATGACGGCCGAGGGGAAGGTCATAGGCATCGGCGCCGAGGCCAGGCTCTACCTGACCGAGTGGCGCGGGCGCAAGGCCGTCGTCAAGCACCGGGTCCCCAAGGGCTACCGCCACAAGGACATCGACACAAGGCTGCGCGTGGGCCGGACCAAGGGCGAAGGGCGGCTCCTGGCCCTGGCCCGGGTCGCCGGCGTGAGGACGCCGATAATCTACGACATCGACGTCAAGGAATGCACGATTGTCATGGAGCATCTGGACGGCCAACCGCTAGTAAATGTCCTCGAAGGTTCCAGAGACAAAGAGCGGAAGGCCCTCCTCCGGGCCGTCGGGCGCGAGGTCGCCAGGCTGCACAGGGCGGACCTGGTCCACGGGGACCTCACGGGCGCGAACATGCTCGTCATCGACGGGACGGTCCGGTTCGTGGACTTCGGCCTCGGCTCGCAATCGTCCGAGGTCGAGGACAAGGGCGTGGACCTGCATGTCCTCCAGGAGGCCCTGAAGGCCGTGAACATGGAGGAACTCTTTACCGAGGTCGTCCGCGGCTATCTTAAGGAATGGCCTACCGGCAAAGATATCGTCGAGCGCGTCAAGGAGATCGCCAAGAGGGGACGGTACGCCTAGGTCTTGTGAGACCGGCCCTTTTTCCCCCAGAGCTCGGCCTTCAGGCCCTGATACACATGGAATACGATGGGGCAGACCGCCTGGTCCGAGATGATGCTCATGGTCCTGCCGAGAAAGTCCTTCTGCTTGAGATGCGGGAAATCGGCGCACTCCTTCGGCCTTAGCTCGTAATGCGTGCATCCGTCCTTGCCGAGGAAGGGGCACGGCCGGTCGCGCATCAGGTACTTACCGGGCTCGTCGTCGTCCTCCACAAGGTACCGGCGGACGAATGCGGGAGACGTGATCCCCAGCCCCTTTGCGAAATGCTCGACATCCCTGTCGTTGAACTGGGGGGACAGCTCGCGGCAGCAGTTCATGCAAACGCGGCAATTGGTCTGCTCGGAGGCCTCGCGGAACAACCTCTGGACGATGGCGTCGACCTTCTTCGGGTCCTGCTCCTTCAGGAATGCCCTGAACTCCCAGTCCTCATCGTACAATGTCTGGGCCCGGTGCTCCAGTGTCCCGGGCTGCCCTTTCACATCGTCCTTCTTGGTTGGCGCCATGGCGCCTCCGAGGATCGCCTATCTCTTGCACACCGAAAGGAAGTTCTTGAAGATCTCGTAGCCGTTCTCGGTCTGCTCGACCTCCGGATGGAACTGGGTCGCGAAGAGCGGCCTTGTCCTGTGCCGGTAGGCCTGTATTTTGCAGTTGTCAGAATGCGCCAAAAGCTCGAAGTCCTTCGGCAGGGCCTTCACCTCGTCGTTATGGCTCTCCCAGGCCACGAACTTCTTTGGCAGGTCCTTGAACAAGGTGTCGGCCTCGTCGACGCACAGCTCGATCTTCCCGAACTCGGGCGCATCCGCCGGACCGGCCGTGCCGCCGAAATGGAGCGCCATGAACTGCATGCCGACGCAGATGCCCATTATCGGGAAGCCGGCCCTCTCCAGGTATTCAGATGTCCTGCCAAGCTTCATGGCCTCGGTCTCTATCCTGGGCGCTCCGCCCGATAGGACCAGCCCGTCGACATCCAGCTCCTCGAAGGGCGTCGTGTTCGGGACCATCTTGCAGTCGGCGCCTATGTCCCGCAGGACGCGCCATTCCCGGTGGGTCCACTGGCCGCCGTTGTCGATGACGTAGACCTTGAGCGCCATGATGGGACCTGATAACCATCCCGTCTTTAAATAAATTCGGTCCTTAGTCGATGTCCGGCTTCGGAGGCGGCACAAGGTCGCCGAGCCGCCCGAACTCCAGGATCCCGATCTCGCTCACCGCGTAGGCCATGAACTCCCCCGGCTCGTGATCCTTCAGTACAGGGGACATGAACCCTGTCCTGAGGACGTCGTTCCCTTTCGTTAGGGTGCTGAAGGCCGGCAGTATCAGTATCCTGTCCTCGGGATGCCATAAAAAGCACGGCAGCCTTATCACGGCCCCGACCTTGTCCTTCAGTGAAATGCTGGGATGCTCATGGGCAAGGACCAGCACCTCGTCGTTGGCCCTCTTCTTCTTGAATGCCTTGTGCCCGTGGATGAAGTGGAGGCCGCCGACCTTGAGCTCGAACGGCAATGTGGTCCCCCTCGGCAGGATCCCGGCTATGAAGTTGTCATGGTTCCCCTTAACGAGCCTGATGTCCCCTGTCCTTTCCTGCAACGCCTTGAGGACGTCCTTGACCTCGTCCCATTCCTGCTGCAGGTTCCTCCCGAAGGTGTGCTTGAAGTCCCCGTCGATGACCACGGTCCTCGGATTGTACCTCTCGAGGACCCGCACCAGGTCCATCATCATCTCGCGCTTCTGGACCATGGGGAAGTAGACGCCGTCCTGCCTTGCGGCCTCCTCGTAGCCGAGATGAAGGTCGGCGAAGGCCAGCGTTCCGCTGTCACGGTCGAACAGACAACGGAGATTGGAGAGGACGAGCCTCTTCTCGATGATGACCTCTTCCAACACGGCGATTCGCTCCTTCTTACAGGTCATACTGTATCGGGTTTGCCCCGAAGTCCGAGGGCTTGGGCCTAGATCCCGGGGCCTTGCCCGCGAGGGCCTCCTTCCTGAGGCTCAGCAGATAGGCCAGCTGGAGCTCCTGGTGCCCCTCCAGCGCCTTGCCTACGGCCTTCGGGTCCCCGCCCGCCTTCACAACGAGGTCCATGAGATTTTGGTACCTTCCATCGCTCCCGACCCATTCCTCCGCGCCGTTCACGAGCCCGTTGTCCAACAACCGCATCAACGGGTGAAGGGCCTCGATGTGTCCTGCCTCGACGGCCTTCAGCAGCATTCCGGGTAGCGACAGGTCCCAGAGATCATTCGCCACCGTGAAGAACTGCTTTCTCGCGGTATCGAGCTTGCCCGAGGCCTTGGCCGCTATCAACCTTTCCGAGAGCGGGCCGGCCAGCTCCAAGAACGGTCCCCAGCCGGCGGTCAAGGAACAGAACAGGGCCTTCGTGGCGTCCACAGCCTCGTCCGAATCATCCTCGGCAAGGACCTTCCTGAGGACCTCCATGAGCGGCCCGGAACCGGGCAGGGATTGTGTAGGATCCAGGTTCCCGAAAGAATATCTGTACTTGGCGGCCTCCGACAATCCCTCATAGCCGGCCTTGATGGCCTTCTCGAGCAGCCTTCTTTCGTCTCCCTTGGCCTTCTTGAGTGCCTTCCGGGCCTCCTTGAAATGCTCCAGGCTGAACCACCGCTCCATGAGGGCCTTCCTGCACTCGGGCAGCTTCTGCCAGACCTTGTCGTAGAGCAAGGCAAATGCCTTGTCCTCGGAAACGATGTCCAACGGCTGCCCCAGCCTGTCCATGTCGCCCAGGGCCTCCAATGCCTCGTCCGTCCAGTTCTTCGTCACGACAGGGACGACCTTCTTTTTGAGGTAATCCTGGTCCGCGACGCGCCACATGAGCCGGAGGAGCAACGGATAATGGCCCATCCCGGCGTCCTCCTTGAGCCCGAACAACAGGAGCTCCTTGTCGTCCGCGGTCCAGAACACCGCGAAGTTATCCTCCCATGAGCGTGAGAACACCAATTGGTGAAGGATGGAATACCACTTTTCCTCGTACCATTTGCGGTACTTGCTCCGCACATAGGGACAGAAATTCGCAAGGATGACCGAGAGCTTGTGCTCGATGCCGTCGAGCTTCACGTTGAACAGGTTCGCGGTCTCGTTCAAGAATATGTCCCAGTCGCCCTCGGTAAGGACATCCAGGGCCGGGGTGAGGGCCTCGAACGGCAAGCGTTCGTTCGTCACCGCGTCGAGGAGCTTCATGGGGGCGACCTTCAGGCCCATGGTCCGCATGACACCGAATATATCGACGACCGCAATTCGTGCGTTGGCCTCCGAGTCCTCGAGCACCGTCTCGAGCCTGAGCTGTGTGTAGGCCCTGATGAAATCCTCCCGGTCGCCAATGCAGAGCTCCTGGACCGACGGTCCTAGCCCGGAAAGGAACCCCAGCTGCAGCCAGAAGCCCGTCATCCTCTCGACCTCGTCCGGCTCGTTCCGCCTGTATTCCTCCGGGAGAATGTCCATGATTTCCTTCGAGGGGCTCTGCAACAGGATGCGCCTCATCCTGGCCTTGACCTCATCGGATGCGTCCTTGTAGCGTTCCTTCACGAAGGCCACGAGCCCATCGGCGTCGCTCTCCTTCACGTTGAACTCGATGCCGCCCTCAAGGGGGGCGGACCTGAAAAGAGGCCTGAACCTCTCGTGGAGGACGGCCCGGAACGGGACGTCGCTGTTCATGAGCCCGAGGACCGTGTTGTGGAACCTGTCGCCATCCGTCGATGCAAGTAGGTATCCGTAGCTCAGGCACGGGATGTCCTTGTCCGGTTCGTTGACCAGCCGCTCCGCCAGTGCCCTGAGATCCTCGTCGGGCGGCATGTCCATGGCCTTGTACACGAGGCCCATCAAGGCCAGGTTCCTCGTCGGTAAATCCTTGTAATATAGCTCACCGTAGGGCTCGATGTTGACCTGGCTGCTGGATATGTCCTTCCAGGCCTGGTCGTCCAGGTGCTTCTCGAGGACCTTCCGCAGGGCCTTCAAATGCTCCTGACCACCGGCATTAAGGACGAGGTCCACGAGGCCGTTGCGGACCAATCGGTCGGCCTCCTTCTCCGCCTCTTCCAGGATCGATACCATGGCCTTGTCCCGGATCTCCGGCGCCAGGGGGACGAGGTTCACGGTCAGTATCGAACGGAGCCTGTCGACGGCGAAGAACCTCTCGTTCGGGGCCGTTGATGTCCGGAGCGTCCCCAGCTGCGCATCGACGTCCTTCTCAAGGCTGTGCGCGATCTGGCCTGTGCCGCCCTTGTCCTCCTCGAGGATGCCTGTAAAGAACCCCTTCAGGTCCTCGCTCAGGTTCGGGCCCTTCATGGCCTCGGCCAGCGTGTCCCAGACCTTCTTTGGCAGCCGGTCGGCTATCTTTGCCACGGGCTTCAAGCTCTTCGATAGGGCCAGCATGACGTTGAACATGTCCTTTACCACGGGCTCATCCATGCCAAGGTTCCCGTCCGCGAACTCGCAGAACCTGGATGTGAGCCAGAAAAGCACGTTGTCGACGACCTCGGGGTCGGCCACCACATCGCCCACCCTGGCGAGGTACTTGAGATACTTCGCGATATCGTCGCTGTATTTCGTGTTCCGGTCGAGGACGCGGTCGAACACGAACTTGAAGTCCCATTTCCTGTCCGGGTCCTTCATGAAAATCTTGGCGTCGTAGCCGGGTTCGAGCCCCTGGAGGAACGGCCATTCCGCCCCTTTCATGTTCTCCTCCATTGCCTTCATGGCCACAAGGAGCGGTATGCTGGATGGCTCTTTACCACCGTTCTCTGCCTCTTTATCCCAGCCCTCCTTCGGGATCGATGCGAAGAGCCCGTTGATGAAGGTTGCCGGGTCCTTGCCGGCGGCACGGAGGTTCATATAGAGCCCGTTCGTTAGCGCATTGACCTCTATCACCTTGGATTGTCTGAAATGGGCCAAGGCCGCCCTGAGCGAAGGGAAATTGTCGGTAAGGATCGTGACCATCTTGTCGAGCAGGGCCGGGTCGATGACCTTCGCATTTGCCGCGAGGGTCTCCATCACGAAGAGCTTGGTGTAATAGATGTCCTCCTCGACCTTCTTGTTAATGGCTTCGATGGCTTCGGTGACGTCACAGTCACCGGCATAGGCCTCGATGTCCAGGACCCACGCTTCGAGGTTATCGTACGTGGCCTCGGTGCATAGGGCCTCCATCATCTGGGCCTTGCTGATCGGCCCCTTCGGCCTTTCCCCGGGCCTTACCTTCGGTCCTTTATCAGTTCCCTTCTTCGCCATAATATCACGAGCAGATAGGCACGGTCTTCCCATTGATATATCGTTTTTGGATGGCCAAAATGCCCGCAATCCTTTTCAATTCCAACCACGATGACGCCCTCGGTGGGATGACCCGGTGATAATCTACGCGCATTTCAGGACCTACTGCCACGCCACCGAGGACGAGGCGCGGGTCAAGCAGGCCGTGACGAATATCTCAGGTGTGCCCGGGAAGGCCATCGAGGTCACGGTGAACAAGGGCTACCACGGCAACGAGATCCGCGTCCTTGAGGCGGAGCTCAAGAAGGGCCCGGCCCTCACCGAGTTCCTCTCATCCCTGGCCGAGGCCGGCATCTTCGAGAAAATCAGGGACGAGATACCCATGCGCCTCGACGAGGAAGGCATGTTCTACCTCAGGTTCGACAAGCAGGAGGCCTTTCAGGGCCGGTTCGTGCTGGACAGCGCCTCGGATACCATCCAGGCCAGCATAAAGGTCCAGGCCTACCCCGCCAAGCGCGAGAAGATGCTCGAGGAGCTCACTGCCCAAATCGAAAAGCTGGGATTGAAGGCCAAGCGGGCCGCGAAGTGAGCGGCCCCCTTGCCTCCATCATTCCAGGCTCAGATAGAGGATTATCGTCAGCCCAATGATCTCGAAGAACGGGATGATTATCGATATCAGTCCGTTGCCACCGAGGCTGAACTGCAAGCTATCACGGACCGGCTGGAACGGTATGGCCGGGGCCCAGAACAGGGTCCTGAAATTGTCCAGGTCGAAATAGGTCTTGATCATCATGGGTATGAAGAACAGCAGCAATCCGAGGATGTAGTTGGATTTCGTTTTTCTGTATATTTGTATATAGACGGCCAGGAGGCCGGTCAGGAGAAAGAGCGTGATAGAGACGAGGACCACCCCGAAGGAGGCCTCGAGGAAATGCGTCACGGAGAAAGGCTCTACCTGCCAGCCCGGGTGGTGCCCGAACTCCTCGGCCTTGTCGTTGGCCTCTAGGTAGAACTGGTACGACAGCAATATGCCCACGACTATGCCCAGGACGAACAGGAAGACTATGACCAGCTTTGCCTTGCTCGTTAGGGGCGTCCTGTTCTTCCTAGCAGTCTTCTTCTTGACCATGTGCATTCCACCCTATTCTTGTCCTTCGCCATTAATCTGATTTTTCCCAAATCGATTCCAAATCTCAAGGAAAAAGTCCTGTTTCCTCTCGAGATCGATGGATGGGAAATAAACGCAACCGTACTTCTTGCCGACGTGCGTCAGCAGGTTGTTCTCCTCAAGGACCCTCAGATGGTGGCGCACCGTCTTGTATTCTAGGCGCAGGGACTTCGAGAGCTCGTGCGCGTTCTGAGGCCTCTTGAGGATCTCGGTGATTATCCTGCCGCGATTGACCCCGCCAAGTGAGTTGGCGATCAGCCAGAGGATGATCTTTTCCGTCGGGTCCATGACAACGGTCCGATATTACCAATAAAAGTCCCAAATAGAAATAATTATTTGTACGGTTTTTTTTCGTCAGCATCTCACAATGCCATTGGATACGTTTCGATGCCTTATAGTTAAAAAATGGGGCCAGATTTGGGTATGTTTCTGGGGAACCCTCATTTATACCTTCGTTCTATAAACGAACCTGCAGGTTAGGAGGACCGAGCAACATGGAACCGGTGAACAAGGCCACGACCGACATCCCAGGGAACGGGTCTAGGCCCATCATGGCGGCGCTACCGCACATTGCCGCTATCACCCCTACCACCTCAGGCATCAGGTACGCAGGGCCATGGTGGGCCGGAACCATAACGTGGATGTCTGGCCTTGTGACTTATCACACCGGTTCTCATTGGACCCCCAATCCGCCAACCCGGTCCTCCTGCCTGTCTTATTCTCGCGGCCAATTCATGTTCGGGCCGGTCCAGCATATCACACAATTACCATTATATACGAGGTCGCAAGAGTACCTGTACTATCCCTAAATGACCGAAAAAGAAGGTTGATTTGAATGGGCGTTGGTAACCGGGCATTCAGGAACGTCTGGAGGAAATGGCCCAGGACCCTGGTGGTCGTAATCGCGCTGGGGCTGTCCATAGCGACCATCATCTCGATGAACATAGGCATCGAGGCCTCCAAGAAAAATACCCTGAACATGATCCAGGGCTACGAGGACCGTCTCAACGAGATGGAGAACCTCAACGAGCAGCAGGCGACCCTGGTCACGGTCACCAACAATACCTGGCCAGGCGGTTTCAACAGGACCGGCGGATTCCCGGGAGGAGGCAGCGGGGACCGCCCAGGGGGCGGCGACTTCCCCGGCGGTGACAACCCTGGCAGCGGGGACACCAACAGGCAGCGCGACACCGGCAGCTACATGGGCGGCTTCGTGAGGAACACGGGGCCCGTCACCGGGGATGCGGTCACTGCCATCAGTGCGTTGGGGAACGTCTCTGCGGTCATACCCATGGTCCAGCATTCCTTCGGCACGAACTTCAGGAGGGCCGACTACGCGGTCCGTGGCGTCCCGCTGGACCCGACACTTCTCTCAAAGTACAACCTCCTCCCCACGAACCTGGTCGACGGTTACCTGATAACATCCACGGACACCTCCAAGGTCCTCATCTCGACCCAGCTCCAGAAATTCTTCAACAACGCCACGGTCGGGAGCCCGATAACCATCAATGGCACGGACTTCAATGTCGCTGGCATCTACTCCAGCGACACAGAGAACAACATCGTCTACATGAGCCTGGCCGACGCCCAGAAGGTCACCGGTTATGATTCCAAGACCGTGTCTACGATCGATGTCTACGCCACGAACGAATCCACCGTCGACGGGGTCGTCTACGACATCCAGCAGATATATCCCAAGTACATGACCGTGGCCTATAGCGAGATGGCCGCCCGGGGGCTGGACTTTTTCAAGCAGCGCCAAAGCCAGGAGATTGCCTCGCTCGAGTCGGACCAGAACAAGACCCAGAGCACCGGCGACCAAATCATGTTCATATCGGGTGCCACCGCTGGCCTCATCGTCTTCTTCCTGATGACCTACACGGTCCGGGAGAGAATCAAGGAGATTGGCACCCTGCGGGCCCTTGGCTTCTCGAAGTCGAACGTCATGGCCCAGTTCGTGGCCGAGGGGATGATTGTGGGCCTTATAGGTGGCCTGCTTGGAATCGTGATCGCCCTGGAGGCCACGCCGAATATAATGCGCGCCTTCCTGCCGAGCGCCCAGGCCTATGCCAACACCACCCCGTCCCTCGAAATGGTCCTGATATCCCTAGGCCTGACAATATTCCTTGGGGCCGTCGGCAGCATCTATCCGGCCTTCAGCGCCGCGCACAAGAAGCCTGCGGAGGCGATGAAGAATGAGTGAGATCCTGATGACGAAGAACCTGTGCAAGGTCTTCCGCAAGAAGGAACACGAGGTCAAGGCCCTCTGGAAGATAAACCTGAAGATAGCGACTGGCGACTACATCTCCATTCAAGGTCCCTCGGGTTCTGGCAAGACGACGCTACTCAACATGCTGGGATGCCTCGATGTCCCCAGCTCGGGCCATGTCATCATCGACGGCATCGACGTGTCCAAGATGGGCGAGGGCGCCCTCACGAAGGTCCGGGCCAAGAAGGTGGGGTTCGTTTTCCAATCCTTCAACCTCATCCCGATCCTGAGCGCAGTGGAGAACGTGGAGCTCCCCTTGGAGCTCACCAAGATGTCGAAGAAGGAGCGCAGGGCGCGCGCCACGAAGCTCCTCGAGATGGTGGGCCTCGGCGACAGGCTGAACCACAGGCCAGGGGAGCTCAGCGCCGGCGAGCAGCAGCGCGTGGCCATTGCGCGGGCCCTGGCAAACAAGCCGGCCATCATCCTTGCCGACGAACCGACGGGAAACCTGGACTCGAAGACCGGCAAGAAGATCATGGCCCTACTGGAGGAGCTGAACCAGAAGACCGGCACGACCATCATCGTGGTCACGCACGACAAGAGCATGGCCTCGTTCACGAAGACCATGATATTCCTGAAGGATGGGCGGGTGACCCTTATTAAGAACGAACAAGCGGGCTTCGACATGTCCAAGTCCCTGGGCCTCCCGAGGAACGTGACGAACAAGCTGATACGGGGCGGCCTTGACACCATGGAGAAGATCCTAGCGGCCACCGACAAGGACCTCAAGAAGATACCTAGGCTGAACCGCCAGAACCGGAAGCGGGTCATGGAGGCCATCGAGGATCATGGGACAAAATAGATTGTTTGGTCTCTCCGACGGTATCGGCCAGCGGTTTAACATCCAGGACCATAAACTATTTTATCCATTACTGTAATGCTTCATCACTCGGAGGGATGCTTCCATGACCGACGATGCCATACGGGAGACCGTCATCAAGAGGTTCCACACCATCCCAGGCCTTGGCCTTTCCAAGGCCGAGCTCATCTACGATGCCGGCTACACCACCATATCGTCCCTCCAGAAGGCCGACGTCGTGGCACTATCAAAGGTCAAGGGGATATCGCCCCCGCTGGCGAGGTATGTCCTTCGCGAGGCCAAGAAGATGAGCGACGAGGTGCCGTCCGAGATGGTCACCTGCTCCACGGAAATGACCGCCACCTCGAAGCCCGAGGACGCCGACAGCGCGTCGATAAAGGTCGACCATGAACCTGCGGGGGCCATGGGGATGGGAAAGCCACCCGAGGACGTCAAGGTCGACGGAGACCAGGCCGCAACGACGCCTCCCGGGAACGAGGCGAAGCCGTCCGGTGGCGGTTTCTTCTCAGGATTGATCGGTTCCCTCAAGTCGATCTTCGGCGGCGGGAAGGCACAGCCCGCGGCCACCGAGGCCAAGCCCGAGGAGAAGCCAACCGAGACATCGACCGACACCGTCACCATCAAGGAGGACACGGGCGAGACGAAGCCCGCGACCGAGCCCAAGCCCGAGGAGACGCCTGCCGGGACCAAGGAGACCCCGGACGCGACCATCAGCGTCGACCACAAGGACGAGCCCAAGGCCGAGGCGAAGCCCGAACCGAAGAAGGGACCCGAGGCCAAGAAAGAGCCCTCGACGGATCCGAAACCCGCCACTAAGAAGGGCGGGGAGAACGAGAAGATCGTCGAAGACATTATCAAAGAGTTAGATTTAGACAAGGAGAACCGGTAGGCCCGGTCCTCCTCCCCATCGTCGAACTTTTACAAATCCTTGTGCGGGGGTAGCAAAGCCTGGAAAACGCGCAGGACTTAAGATTCTGTCCCATAGGGGTCCGTGGGTTCAAATCCCATCCCCCGCATATCATTTTATTGATTTGGAATCGTAAATTATTTATAATTTCAAGATGATTTATTGTCGACGAAAAAACCCGTGCTGATAATAAAAAAAAGGTGATGGTATGGCCAAGAAGTCCAACGTGGGGGAAAAGAAGGAAGAAACGAAGGAGACGACCGACCTGCTCGAACCGCGGTTCATCGATTGGGAGACCGTTGCACCTTCCCGCCGCTTCTTCGAGCTTTGGAACGAGATGGACAAGATGATGGACGAGTTCTGGGGCGCCCGACACATCGGAAAGCCGATGCACATTATGGCCGAGCTCGGGAAGCACATCCCGCGCTTGCCTGCCCTGGACATCGTCGATGCGGGGAACGAGTACCACCTCGATATCGAGATGCCCGGCATACGCAAGGAGGACGTCAAGATCGAGGTTTCTGACAACTCGATCGAGATCTCCGCCGAGACCGTCAAGGACGACAAGAAGGAGGGCAAGAACTACATGTGGCGCGAACGGCACAGTGGCCGGTTCCACAGGATCCTCCCGCTGCCAAGGGACGTCCAGGCCGACAAGGTCGACGCCCAGATGGAGCATGGCGTCCTGAAGGTCATCCTCCCGAAGAAGGCTGCCCGGTCCTCCAAGAAGAAGAAGGTCAGCGTCAAGTAGGGCCTTTCAAGGCCCTGAAATATCTTTTTTTAGTTCTTTTCTTTGTTCCGAAAGATATTAGTCATCGCACATTCTCCAAACCCCTGATGGTCCGCCTCAAATACGATATGAGCCGGTTCAGCTTCGGCATAACCTCGGCCATCGTTACCAGCCTGGCCCTGATGATGGGGCTCGACCAGACAAGCAACCCCAAATCAAGCATCATCGGGGCCCTGCTCATCATAGCCGTGGCGGACAACATCGCAGACTCCCTCGGCATCCATGTCTACAGGGAATCCCAGATACCCGAGGTCGGCGCCGATCCCAGGGTCTACACGGTGAGCAACTTCCTGACAAGGCTGGGCATCATGATCGTGTTCATCGCCCTCGTCTGGGCTCTCCCCCTGACATATGCCATTGTCATCTCGGTGGCCGTAGGCCTGGCCATGCTCACGATATTGAGCTACTACATCGCCCTGTACCAGAACATCCACCCTGCCCGTTCCATCCTCGAGCACATCGTTGTCGCCGTGGTGGTCATAATCATCAGCCATTACCTGGGCTCTTTGATATCGTCCGCATTCCATGTCTGAGACCGACCGCGAAATCCTATTAAGGCGGGTCCCCGTTCTGAGGTCGATGCGTCCCGTCCGCAGCGCTGTACTCATCTCAGGCTCCCCCAGGCGCAGGGAGCTCCTGGCGACCTTCGTACCCGACCTGAGGGTCGTCCTTCCAAAGGCGAAGGAACGCCCGGTCAGGACCAGGAAGGACCTGCTAGCCAATGCCCGCTTGAAGTTCGCGTCCGTTGGCATTCCCAAGGCCGATCTGATCCTCGCCGCCGACACGGCCGTCTTCCTCGGCCGGAAGGTCATGGGCAAGCCGACCTCAAAGAAGGACGCCTCCAGGATGCTTCACCAGCTCTCGGGGAGATGGCACACCGTCACGACCGCCATTGTCATAGTTGTTGCCGGTCGACGGGCCGAGGCAACGGTCACGACCCGCGTCCATTTCCGGCGCCTGGACACGACGATCATCAAGGCCTACATCGCAACTGGGGAGCCGCTCGACAAGGCCGGGGCCTACGGCATCCAGGGCATCGGCGGTCTCCTGGTCGACAGGCTCGTGGGCGACTACTTCAACGTCGTGGGCCTGCCGCTCCACAAATTGGAACTGCTGGTAGAATCGAAGGGCTATCATCTTGTAAGAATATCTCAAAAGAAGAAGAAAAAATAAAAAAAAGTTCCAGGAAAGCAAGGTTGCCCTTACTTCTCCTTGTCGCCGGGCTTCCAAGCCATGGCGCAGGCCTCGGAGCAGAACTGGTGGTCCTCGCCGCCGACGTTCTTCTTCACGTTGCCGCCTGGCTTCATGGCCTTCCCGCACTTGTCACATGTCATGTCGACCTTGTTGGCTGCCTTCTTAAGGAATCCCATATTTTTTACCCCCTTGTTCCCCGGAATCATGCTTTATGAATTTAAGACTTACGGATGCGGTCCTTTTCATTTTATATGACATTATGTACCGCAAGTTCAATTATTACGATGACGACCACCATGACGAGCACTACGATATTGATGGCGAGCACGATCTTACCTCCCTTCGGGTTCTTCGCCATCGCAGCGGCCCCGAGGCAGACACCGACGATGGCACCTATCAGGGCGGTGATACCGCAAATAGGGTCCTGTGCCATCACGCCGATCAACGCCGAGAACATCGAAAAGAGGTAACAGAGCGTTCCCGCGATTATCAAACCGGAGGCGGGATTCTTCTGAGGCTGAGGCGGATATCCATAGCCCGGAGGATATTGCTGCTGGTAGCCACCTTGATACCCGGGAGGCTGCCCATAGCCCGGTGGCGGTGCTCCGGCCGGCGGTTGCCCATAATAGCCCGGCTGTCCCGGCGGTGGCTGCTGACCATAATAGGCAGGCTGTGCTGGTGGGGGTGAGTACGGTGCTGGTCCCGGATGAGCATGTGTCGTCGGCGGCCCGCCCCGGTGGGCTGGGTTCATGGCCCCGCATTTGGGACATGCGCTCACCAGGTCGCCAAACTCGGTACCGCAGACCGGGCACTTGACCTTGGGCCGTGGACCAGTGGTCATGGAATAATCCCCTCGGCCTCCACAATATGTTCTAGAGATATATCCTTAATGCATGGTCCGACCAAGGACACCTAAATCCCTACCATCCAGAAGATGCCCGCGAGCAACAGGGTCATGAACATGCCCATGATGGCCAGGACCAGGACGCCGATGGCCATCCGGGAACCCTTCTTCACGAGCCACCAGCCGATAACTAGGGCTGTGACGTTCAGCGCGATGGCAATCACCTTGCAGGCCAGCCACGGCAGTATGATCCACATCATGCCGAGCATCATCCCGCCGAACGCTAGGAAGAAACCAATGATGCCCAGCCAGAGGGACTGAGGGCTTTCCTGGTACCTGGGGCGGACCGGGAACAGGCCCTGCTGCGGATAACCGGTCTGGGCAAAGTACGGTCCAGCGGTGGGGCCTTGCGGTTGGACCGGTACAACCCCTGGGCCAGGGCTCGCATGCCCGGGTCCCACGAGCGGCACCGGCCGTCCCTCGCCCTTCATGAGCGCCTTCTTGCTTGCAATGCCCATGGCGCCGCACTTCGGGCACGCGCTGGCGCTGTCATCATACTCGGTACCGCAAACCGGGCACACGACCCTTCCGAGGTTCTCATCGACCAGGACCGGCACGCCCCATCTTCAAGCACTATATGAGACCATATCCACCTTTCCCAAATAAATTCTTGTGCCTATGAATATAGTGTTAATATTAATATCCACAAATCTTTATCCGTTTCGAACGGAAGAGATGGTTGGACGGTTAGGGACCATCCATCCCGAGCAGCACTATAAGGGAGGCTGTAATATGGCAGGAAAGAAGAAGGGACCGAAGATAGAGTTGAAGAAACCTGGTTTCATCGACGAGTTCAAGGCGTTCATCTCGAAGGGGAACGTCCTCGACATGGCGGTCGGTATCATCATAGGCATCGCCTTTGGGGCCGTCATAAACTCCGCTGTGAGCGACTTGATAATGCCCCCGATTGGGCTCGCATTGGGCGGCGTGGACTTCAAGCAGATGTACCTGATCCTTAAGAGCGGCACCGTTGGTCCACCCTACCTTAGTTTAGACGCCGCAACGGCGGATGGCGCCGTGACCCTGCGGTATGGTGTGTTCTGCAATACGGTGATCAATTTCCTGATAATCGCCCTGGTCATCTTCCTGATAGTGAAGTTGGTCGGCATGATGAAGAAGAAGGACGCGGCCAAGGCGCCCACCACAAGGGCCTGCCCGCAGTGCGACACGCAGATAAGCCTCAAGGCGAAGAAGTGTCCGAACTGCACCTCCGCGGTGGAACCGGTCGCCGAGGAGAAGCCTAAGGCGGCCGAAAAGGAAGAGGAAGAGGACGAGGAAGAGGAATAAGGGACCCACTGGCCCCGATCTACCCGGGACCGCCTCGTGCGGTCCCGGTTAGGATAGTATGAGGATACACCGGCTGGGGCCTCTGTCCAGCTCTGATTTGTTTTTCCAATGTATTTATTAGTACATTGGACGATATATGTTACTGGTGTTGCAATGGCAGGATTCTCACGTCTGAGTTCTCTCGTCCTGGTCTCGATTATCATTTCCATGATCCTCTCGGCCTTTCCGTGCACGATCGCATCGGTGCCGGATGCGGAGACGGTCATAGCTCCGCCCATCGCGCCCCGGGCAACGACCTACGACAACCTCATCATCACCCCGCGCAGCTTCGTCCCTACATTCCAGGTCCTCGCGGACCATCACAACTCCACAGGCGTGATCACCACGGTCGTGGCCGTCGAGGACGTCTACAGCGGCAAGTACTTCCCGGCGTCCGCCCTGGGCGTCGACAACCCCGAGAAGATCAAGATATTCATCAAGAACGCCACCGATGCGTGGGGTCTCAAGTACCTGACGCTGGGCGGCGACAGCAACCTCATTCCCTCGAGGCACGCCTGGGTGGCCTGGGACTTCGCCTCGGACCTCTACTATGCCGACATATACCTGGCCAACGGTTCCTTCGCATCATGGGACATGAACCATGATGGTAAGTGGGGCAACTGGACCGACGACAGGAACGCCATGGACATCCATCCCGACCTGAATATTGGTAGGCTCCCGGCGGCAACGCTGGCCCAGGCGGCGGGCATGGTGGCCAAGGTCAGGAACTACGACAACACGACCGCCGGGGACAAGTTCTTCAAGAACGTCACATTCCTCGTTGGGCCGGCCTCCGGCGACGGCGTGGGCTACTCGCAGTGGCTTGAGGACAACGTCTACAAGGCATCGGACGGCTGGCACCACAACGAGCTCTTCAACGAGAAGGCCACAGCGGCCAACTTCTCGAAGCCGCAGAACAGCTCCGTGGGGTTCATGGCCTTCTGGGGGCACGGGGGAACGGACAGCTGGCTCGGGGGCTCGGACATCAAGGTCTCGGACATCAACGCGCTCACGAACTTCGACGCGCTTCCCATAGTCTCCATCATGGCCTGCGACTGCGGCAACTTCGACGGCCCGTCGGACGGCTTCGCCGAGTCCTTCCTGAAGAACCCGAACGGCGGGGCCTTGGGGGTCCTGGCCGGGACCCAGACCTCGAACGCTGATGACATGAACACATGGGCCGGGGCCACGAACAAATACTTCCACGAGGCCAACAAGGATCACAAGATCCACAGGCTCGGGGCAATGTACACCGCGGGCGTCGAGCTGTTCCTTAAGAACAAGAACTGGCGCTCCAGCAGCCTTGATTACAAGAACCTGCTAGAATACGTGATGTTCGGCGACCCGGCGGCCACCATCGGCGGGATATCGAGCACGCACGCCAAGATCTCCAGCGACGGGGCGACCAAGGCCGGCCTCCCGGGGCAGAACGTCACATTCAATGTCTCCATCGTGGACACCGGGGCCGGTTGGGCCGACATCGACCTGTCCTTCGAGGGCGGTGTCCCGACGGGGTGGTCCGCATCCCTACCCTACAACCTCACGAACATCGTCGTTGGTGAGAACAGGACCATCCGGGTCAACGTCACCATCCCGCAAAGCGCTCTCGCCGACGAGATCATGACGCTGGTCCTCAAGGTCAACTCGAGCGAGTTCCCGGAATCCCCCCTCAAGGTAAATCTCAAGACCATCGTTTTGGTGAACCTCACATACCAATTCGATTGCCAGCCAAGGTCCAGGACCGTCGACGCGCAGGGGACGGCGCGGTACCAGCTCACGCTTAACAATACTGGCAACGCGGGGTTCGATTTCCTGCTCGAGCCCGTGTCATTGCAGTCGGGATGGACCATATCGCCCACCAACGAGACGCCGTACCTCGACCCTGGCCGGTCCCGTGTGTCCTTCTGGAACATCACGCCCGGCCCCGCTGTCGAGAACGGGACCTACCCGCTCGAGCTCAGGGCCAGCATGGTGGACCATCCCGGCCTCGAGCGCTCCATCATCGTCAACACGACCGTTAGGCCGTCGAACGGCCTCACGCTCGTTCCCAAGGCCTCCGTGGCGGATTTCGTCAACGGCAGCGCCAGGATCGACATCATGGCCACGAACCTCGGGAACCACCCGGACAAGGTCACCCTCGAGCTAACGGACACGACGGCGGGGGTGGCCTTCGACCTAGGCGCCAAGGGGCTGGACCTCGCGCCCTTCGCCAACAGGACCCTCAACCTTACGGCATGGGCCGGAGCCGAGGTCCTTGCGGGCGAGTACAACGCATCGGTCCGGGCCAAACTGGCGTCGGACAATTCCGTGAGGGCCGTCAACCTGACCTTCCGCGTGCCCCCGCAGCTGGATTTCGCGGTCTCGCTATCGAAGGACACGGACCCAGTGGTGCCTAAGGGCACGCTCTCCCTCGATATTACCGTCCAGAACCTGGGCAACGTGGACGACACCTACGATATACGAGTCACTGGCCTGCCGAGCGGATGGACCGCCACCTTCGACACCCCGGTCATGGTCCCGGCGAACATACAGCAGACCGTGCCCATCGAGATAACGGTGGGGGTCGACAGGATCCCAGCAGGCACCTACGAGCTTGCGTTCGAGGCCGTCTCGAGGACGACCAATGCCTCGAGGGCCGTCCCGTTCGCGGCCGTCTCCGAGCTGGTACGTTCCCACAGGGTCGGCTGCGCCCCCGACGAGGTCCGCGCCGACCCCGGTCAACCGGTCTCGCTGAAGTTGACGGTCTATAACGACGGCAACGGCCGCGACAACTACAGCGCTTCCATCGCGCCACCTGCCCAATGGACCGCGGACTACGAGGAGAACATCACCATCGGCGCCTTCTCCAATGGGACCATAAACGTGACCATGAGGCCGGCGCCAAGCACCGGGCCGGGGACGTCCAGCTTCACGATCATCGTTCAGCGGGCCCTGTCGCCGAACGACCCAAAGTCAATCACGGCCCGTGCCACGGTCAACAGGACCCGCGGCCTCGTCCTCTCGGGCCCACAAGGTACATTGGATGTCATTACTGGGGAAAAGGTCGTCCTGAACGTCTCCCTCAGGAACCCTGGGAACGCCCAGGACACCTATTCCATCACGGTGACAGCCCCCCAGGGCTTTGTTGTGAAGACGATCGACCCCGTGGAGGTGGCCGCATTCGGGAACAAGACCGCTTATATCGAGGTCAAGGTCCCGAAGGGCGCCAAGGCCGGGAAGTACGACCTCAATGTCACTGCGCAGAGCACAGGGGATCCCGCTGTGAAGCGGTCCATCACGGTCGGCCTACAGGTCAAGGCGAAACGCGGGAACGACAATGCCATGGGCGTGCTGCCTTGGGTCATAGGGGTCGCCGTGGCGGGCGGCATCGTCGCCGTGATCATCCTCTGGATGAGGAAGAGGGCCGGTGGCGACAAGCCTGAGAAACCGGATAAGGGCAAGAACATCAAGGAAGCAGAGGAAAAGAAGCCAGAGATAAAATCAGAAAAGTAATAAAAGTAAAAAAGGGCCGGGCGATGCCCGGCCCATGTTCCCACCTACTTTTTGTCGAGGCCCTTCAGAAGGTCCTCGAGGCTCCCGTCCGGATTGGCTGCGGGCTTCGGCTGCTCCTTCGGCGCGGGCTTGGGCTCGACCTTGGGCTCCGGCTTTGGCTCGGCCTTCGGGGCAGGCTTCGGCTCCGGCTCCACCTTGGGGGCGGGCTTCTCTTCCGGCACTTCCTCCTCGGGCGTGAATGCCTTCTCCGGGGCCGCCTCGGTCTCCATCTGCTCCGGCGGCGGCGCCTTGGGCTTCGCCATGGCCCTGCCAACGACAAGGCCCAGCACAAGGCCGATTATCATCAGCAGGATGCCCAGGCCCAGCAGCATCATCATGCTGTACTGCTTCTCATCGTTGTAGGTCACGGTCAGCGTCTGCGTTGCCGGGTTGCCCGCCGGGTCGACGCTCTTGACGTTGAGGGTGTTCTTGCCCTCCTTCAGCGTGTACTTGATGCTGAAGGCCCCGTTGGCGTCCACCGGTATGGCCATGTCGTTTATCGTAACGACAGCGCCCTTCTCGGCAGTCCCCTCGATCTTCACCGTCTCCGAGGTCGAGGTCACCTTCAACTTCTTAGGCGTCGTGATGGTCAGCAGCGAGGTCGTGTCCAGGGTCACCGTTATGGTCGCCGTGCCCACGTTGCCCGCCAGGTCCGTCGCCGTCACGGTTATCGTGTTGGCGCCGGCGACCAGCGTGTAGGCCGTCGAGAAGCTCCCGTTCGTGTTCGTGACGTTCGTGGTGCCCTGCTTGATGGTCGCAGCGACATCATCCACCGTGCCCACGATGGTCTGGCCGGCCTGGTTCGTGACCAGTCCGTTCTTGGGCGAGGTTATGGTGATCTTCGGTGCCACGGTGTCAAGGACAAAGTTCCTCGTCCACGAGGCCTCGTTGCCTGCTATGTCCTTGGCAACGATGGTGATGGCGTTGTTCCCGTTCACCAGTGTCACGGTCTGCGTGAAGTTCCCGTCCGTTCCGATGGTGATGGCTCCACCGTTCAGCGTCACCGTGTTGGTGTCGGTGACCTTGCCCGTGACCTTCAGGGTCGCATTGTTCGTGTAGTATGTGCCCGTCCCGGTCGGTGAGGTGATGACCAGCACCGGCGGGGTCGTGTCCACGTTCAGGGTCAGCGCCATCTCCTTCTTGTTGCCCGCCAGGTCCAGTGCCTTCAGCGCGAGGCTGTTGGCGCCCTCGACGAGCGTCAGCTGGATCTTCCAGGTCTTGTTCGTCTTGTCCAGGGTCGCGTTGACGCCGTTGACCATGACCTGGTTGCCGTCGCTCTTCCCTGTGAGGGTGAACGACTTGGTGTTGAGCCAGGTCTTGTCGGCGGCATCGGAGGTAAGGGTCGGTGGCACCGTGTCCACGATGACCGCCACATGCTTGCTCCCGGTGTTGCCGGCCAGGTCCTGGGCTGTCACCAGTATGTCGTAGGTCCCGTCAGGCAGCGTGAACTGCTGGCTGAACTTGCTGGCGGGGCTTAAGACCCCGGTCCCGTTCACCGTCACGGTCGTGTTGGCCTCCGTGGTCCCGTTCAGGTAGAATGTGCTGCTTGTGACATAGAGGCCCGTCGGCTGGTCGATGGTGATGGTCGGGGCGGTCAGGTCCACGACCACATTGACCGTCCTGTCGGCCACCAGGCCCGCCATGTCCCTAGCCTCCACCTTTATCACATGGGTTCCCTCGGTCAGGTCGAGGTCGTAGGTCCAGTCGTTCAGGCCCGATGCCGCGGTCCAGCCCATGGCCGAGTCCAGCTGGACATAGACCCCTTCGAGCATGGAGCCCACATCGTCCGCCGTGCCGTTCATGGTGAACTGGGTCTCGTTGGTGACCCAGTTGTCCGTCGGGAAGACAACGTCGATGCTCGGCGCGGAGTCGTCCGTGAGGTTGACCACTATGGTGCCGGGGCCGATGCGGTCCTTGATTATGTCCGCGATCGTGCTCCCGGTCATGCCGTCCAGCGAGGCGTTGACATTGTACTTGTTGTGCTTCAACTGGCCGCCTTCCAGCACGGTCAGAGCGATGACATCGGTCTTGGCGGTCCCGTCAGCGCCCGTCACTAGGTCCGTGGTGGTCACGTTGAAGCGGTCGTTAAACTCGACCAGCGCTTCCGGGGCGGCCACATGGTTCTGCCACTGGGTCTGGACCGCTACATGCCATCCAAACTCGATGATGCCATTATTCATGGACTTGGTCAGCAATGGGTCAAGGCCAGAGCAACTTATGACCCGTATGTACGAGTCAGAGTTCGCGCCCAATGTCGGGGTTGTCGAAGCTGTCGTGAACTTGCTGTCGGTCAGGTATATCGTGCTACCCGTGCCGGTCGACGCCACGATGTTCTGGACCGATGGCTGGGTGAAGTCCCCATTGCGCATATCGATCGTTGCTTGCTCACTAGCGACCGCGACATAGACGTTGCCAGTCGAGCTGCCCGTGTCCTTGAAGGATGTGATGTAGGATTCGAGGTAGGAATCCAATGCAAAGATGGCGTAGTCCGTGAAGACGTTGTTCTTGCTGTTCACCATTGATCCCGTCTCGGCCATGATGCCCCCCCAGTGGCCGGGGAATGTGTTCTTCTCCACGTCGGCCGAACTGCCGTAGTCCAGGTACAGACCAAATGCGTCCATGGTCCCATCTATCTTGGTCCCGGTTATGTTGAGGTAGCTGTTACCTACCACGGCCACATTCACAAAGGTGCCAGTACCGCTGGTCAGGAGATTCGAATCCTTGATCATTCCCTGGCTGTTGGTCTCAAGGTCCACGCTCGCGCCACCCGACCCACTATCCTCCACAAGGCCATTGGTCATGTCGAGCGTGCTATCGAGCGAGTAGATGTTCGATTCCTGGTTGAAGCTGATTCTCGAATTTGTGACATCCGCGTATGCAAGGTTCTCGAGTTCCAGCCCATAATTGAAATTGTAGAAGATGCGGTCGTTCTTCGATATCGTCCCCTGGGAAGCATCCCATAGCGAGACCCCATTATCGTTGTTCGCGACCTCTGTGTTCTTCAATGTAAGGGATGACATGGTGTCGACATATACCCCGTCGTTCGTGTTGTTGTTGATTTTTGAATTGTCGATGGTGACATCGGTGGACGAATATACCCCATAGCTTTCAAGGGAGATGCCCACATTCAACAACGTTAGGCCGCCGCACCAATCAGGGGCATAGATGCCCGTCCCAGTGTTCGTCGGCGGTCCGGTGAACTTTATATTGGTGTCAATGACCGTGGTGGTCCTGTTGGCATAGATGGCAGAGCCCTTGAGGTTCTGGAGGGTGGAGTTCTTGAACGTCACACCATCGGCGTCAACATAGACCAAGGGAACAAGCTGGTTCGCATTTCCCGAGTCCCAGTTGTTGATTGCAACTAATTGATTGAGCGTGATGTTCTTGGTCCCGATGTAGATTCCTGTGACAGATGTGTACGGGGATCCCAGGACCTTGCCGGCAACACTGCCAATCCCGCCGAGGCTTATCGAGACGGTCGAGCCGGCTAGGAACCCGCAGAATATCGTCTTCGGGAACGAGTTCGAAGATATTACTGCCCCGTTCTTCATTATGAGCGTTCCGCCGGCCTGGACTACGATGCCGTGCGCGCCATCACTGGCCACCGTGAATAACAAGGCCACATGGTCGAGCGTTAGCGTCCCACCGTTCGCAACGATGACGTTCCCGCCATCCATGATGATCGTAGCGCCCGCGTGGTCGTATGTCCTGACGTCGGTGACGGTCCAGTCTTTGGGGGAAAGGACATCCGTTATCCCTGCCTGGTTCACCGGGTCGTTCGTCGCTGATACCGTGGGCACGAAAGGCAGCAGCCCCACGGTCAGCATCAAGGTCATTAGGCTCAAGCACAGTATCCTGTTAGTCCTGTTGCTCACTCTCAATCCTCTCCAATACTCGTTGTCTGATCGGTCCATTCTTGGTCATACCCACAAAATAACATATATAAAAGATTTTCTAAAGGAAAGAAGGGCCGGGCAGGGCCCGGCCCATGTTCGCCTCCTATTTCTTCTTCTTGTCCAGGTCCTTCAGAAGGTCCTCGAGGCTGTCCGGGTCCTTGCTCTTGGGCGGGGCCGGCTTGACCTCGGGCTTCGTGTCCGCCTTCGTGGGCGTTGGCTTGGTCTCAGTGGTGCCCGTCGGGGCCTCGGTCACGCCCTGCTTGTCCTTCAGGGACCCCTTGGGCTCGGGGACCTCTTCCTCCTCTTCCTCAGGCGTGAAGGGCTTCTCCTCCTCTTCCTCCTCCGGAGCAGGCTTGGTCTCCTCCTCTTCTTCCTCCTCCTTCGGGGCGGGCTTCGTCTCCTCTTCCTCCTCCTCTTCCGGCGGAGGCGCCTTGGGCTTCGCCATGGCCCTGCCGACGACAAGGCCCAGCACAAGGCCGATCATCATCAGCAGGATGCCCAGGGCCAGTAGCGCCATCATGGTGTACTGCTTGTCGTTGTTGTAGGTCACCGTGAAGGCCTGTGTGGCCGGGTTCCCTGCCGGGTCCACGGCCTTGACGTTGATGGTGTTCTTGCCCTCCTTCAGCGTGTACTTGATGCTGAAGGCGCCGTTGGCGTCCACAGGTACAGCCAAGTCGTTGATGGTCACGATCGCGCCCTTCTCCGAGGTGCCCGAGATCGTCACGGTGTTCGAGGTCACGGTCACCTTGGTCTTCTTCGGGCTCGTCACCGTGAGCTGTGCCGTCAGGTCCTGTGTTATCACAACGTTCGCGGTCCCTACATTGCCTGCCAGGTCCGTGGCCGTTATGGTCACCGTGTTGGCCCCAGCGCTCAGGGTCACGGTCACCGTGAACGACCCGTTGGTGGTGGTCACGTTCTTCGTGCCCTGCTTTATGGCCGCCGTGAGGTCGTCCACCGTGCCTATGACATCGATGGTCCCCTTGTTCGTGACGAGGCCCGTGGCCGGCGATGTTATCGTCACCTTCGGGGCCTTCTTGTCAAGGACCACGGTCCTCTCCCACTTGGCCTGGTTCCCGGCCAGGTCCTTGGCCAGTACCGTTACCGTGTTGGTCCCGTCGGCCAGGGTGAAGCTCGTGCTGAAGTTGCCGTTGGTCCCTATGGTCACGTTCACGCCGTTCAGGGTCAGCAGAGTGGCGTTAATCACGGTCCCCGAAACGGTCAGGGTGGCGTTGTTGGTGTAGTATGTCCCCGTTCCGGCGGGCGTCTTCACGGTCAGGACCGGCGGCACTGTGTCTATGTTCAGATTGACCTGGAGGCTGTTCTTGTTGCCGGCCAGGTCCTTGGCCACCATGACCATCTGGTGGGGCCCGTCCGCGAGGTTCTCCTTGATGGACCAGGTACCGTTCTTGAGGTCCATCGTTGCGTTGACCGCATTGACGGTCACGAAGTTGCCGTCCGTGGTGCCAGTGAGGGTGAAGTTGTTGGTGCTCACCCAGTCCCCGTTGGCCTTGTTGCAGGTGACCTTCGGGGGCACCGTGTCCACGATGACCTCCTTGGTGGCCGACCCCAGGTTCCCGACAAGGTCCGTGGCCTCCACGGTGATGTTGTACTTGCCGTCGGTCAGGTTGAACTGCTCGCTGAACTTGCCGTCCGAGGTCTTCGAGAACGCGGAGCCGTTGATACTGACCGATGCGTTGACCTCGGTCGTCCCGTTGAGGTAGAACTTATGTGTCGTCACGTAGAGGCCTGCGGGCTCGGCTATCCTTACGTCGGGCTTCGTGAGGTCTACGGTCACATTGATATCCTTCTCTGTGACCATGCCCGCCACGTCCTTGGCCTCGACATGTATGGCGTGCTTGCCCTCGGTCAGGTTTAGCTCGTACTCCCAGTCGTAGAGGCCGTCGGCCATGGCCCAGCCCATGCTCGCGTCCAGGTTCACCCAGACACTGTCGAGGGAGGACCCGATGTCGTCGGCCGTCCCGTTCATCGTGAAGATGGACTGGCTGGTGGCCCAATCGTCGGTCGGGAATGTTATGTTCAGGTCCGGGCTCGCCGTGTCGTCGATCTGGATCACGACGGCCTTCGCCCCGAGCATGTTCTTGTCGACGGTGACGGAGGTGTTCCCGATCATGCCGTTGAGCTCCGCGCTGAAGTTGTACGGGTTGTGCTTGAGCGTTAGCATCTCGCCCACCGAGAACTGCATTACATCGGTGCTCAACATGCCATCCCTGTCAGTCATGAAATTGAGGTCGAAGTAACTGGTCATGTCCCTCAATCTCACATTGGCCTCAGGCACAGGCACGCCGTTCTGCCATTGGACCTGGATGTCCACATGCCAGCCGAGCTGGATCATGCCACCATTCATGACCTTCATATGCGCAGGGTCTAGATTGCCGCCGGTGACATTGATGAACGAATTATATCCGTCATCGCTGGCCCAGATGCCGGCGACATCAAGTCCGGGGGCCTTTATCGTCGAATCGGATATATAGAAGCTGGACCCCGATGTTATCCACGTCAGTGCCACAGGGTTCCCTGTCATCTCTATGGTCCCGTGCTGAATATATATCAGGCTTCGTGTATCCGCAGGGAACGTCGTCGTCATGGACATTGTGGTTTTCATCGTGTCCCCTTCCGAGAACACGGAAGAGCCGGTGGATGTCTCAAACACCGCGGCCGCGACAAGGTAATTGTTCCCGGTGCTGTGGACCGTGGCGCCGTTCACTAACATAAGGCCAAATATAGTCTCGATGATCTTGTTCTTCGCGATATTCACCACAGTATTCTGCCCCGCCGTAATGGCAGCGCTCGATGTCATCCCAGTGGCGTCGATGGTATTGCCGATGAATGTCAGGGTGGCGCCGTTAACGACATTGAGCACGGCGCTCGTTCCTTGCGGCCTTATGGTGGTCTTTTCCATCAAGAGGGAGCTTAACTGGTCGACCGTGACCAGATAGGTGATCGAGCCACCCGTGATGTAACCGTTCCTGAACTCAGCGGTCGACATCATGAACATGGTGATCGCCTCGGCGCCATTGAACCTGAGCTCGGTGCCGGTGGAGTTCATGTTACACATCTGCGAGAGCACGATGCCGTAATTTTGGTTATGGGTGATCTTATTGATCCCTTTGAGGGTCAGGTCCGCTTCCATATTTGCGACTATTCCATTATAATTGTCATCTATCTGGTTGTCCACCGATGTGAGCTTGGACATCTGGCCAAAAATCTGTATGCCATACCATGAGTTGTTGTTTATGTACGTCCTCTCTACATGGATATCTCCAAAGTCTGTACCGATGGCAGTGGTCAATCCCGAGAACTTGGAGTTCATGATGAAGGCGCTGCCCTTAAAGACATAGACACCCGACTTGGATTGCGGACTGGGGGCCGACGCTTTAAAAGTACAATTGTCGATGGTCGCGCTCGCGCCCTGGGTAATGACTACAGCTGTGTTCGTAAAGAAGCTGAATGTCGAGTTCCTGAAGACGACGCCGGGCGCGTCGACACGGAACAGTTCCCACCCGCCGACGTCGTTACCTCCGGCGAATGTGTACTCGAAGGTGGCATTGGCGGTCCCGATATAGCAGCCTGTATTGAACATATTAGTGGGGTCCATGCCTCCCATATGTAAAATGTTCGCCTTCGGGAAGTTAATGGTCGAGCCGGCCAGGAAATTGCAGCGCCATGTGTGGGTGATGCCGGGGGCGTAGTCGAGCCAGCCCTTGTTCTTGATTATCAAGGTGCCGCCGTTCTCGACGGTAATGCCGTACTGGCCATGGTTCCCAGAGCTGAACAGGACGCCAGCTTGGTCTAATGTCAGGCTCGCGCCGGTCTTGATCCTCAAGTTACCTCCCGTCAGGTGGATCTCGCTTCCCGGGTGGTAGGTCAGCTGGCCTACGACGATCCAATCACCCGCGTAGTCAACATGCCCGCCCGTGTCGCCCGGGTCGGCCGCGCTGGCCGTTGGTAACAGGGGCAGAAGCCCCGCGCTCATCATCAAGGCCATGAGGCCTATGCACAACATCTTCTTCGTTGCCCGAATCATCCTACTCATCTCCACCGAAATCTGTATCCAATTCTGCTATTACCATAGTACATATAATATAATAATCTTTCTAAAATTATATATTATGAATACGGTGACCGTCGATTGTCCCGGGACCCTTTCTTCCAAACCAATATTCAATGGTCCTTCAACGGTCCGCACATACCAATGTTTAATATCGTTCGTGGCCATCATGTGGAGGCCTTCAGCGAATGGGGGGAGTTCTATGGCATTACCGGTAAGACGGATGGTATTGTACAAGCACGGCGTAGGGTTCATCGAACGCGGCATGAAGCTCACGGGCAGGGAGCCCCTGAAGCTCAGCTTCAAGAAGAGCAACATGGACGACATACTGAAGAGCCTGTGCATCTTCGACAGCGGCAAGGGGCACGTCACGGGCGTGTCCTACGAGACCGCCGAGGACGTCACGCGGCTCCTGGCCGACAAGGCCATAACGGTCCCCGACTGCGAGGCCATGGTGGGCCTCATGAGGCAGCTCAAGGGCTACAAGGTGAAGCTCAATACCGTGGACAAGGAGTACGAAGGCACGGTCGTCGGGACCCAGGAGGAGAGGAAGCTCACGGGCCAGGGCCAGGTGCTTGAGCAGGAGAACTTCGTCGTGCTCAAGAACGACCAGGGCAGGATCCGGTCAATAGAGATCAAGCGGATCGAGGACTTCGAGATAATGGACACCGAGGCCCGGGAGGACCTGGACTTCTATCTCGGCGCCGTGACGTCCGAGAGGAAGAAGAACACCAAGGGCGTCACCATATTCCTGGACGGGGACGACCACGACATCTCGGTAAGCTACATCACATCCATGCCATCCTGGCGCGTCAGCTACCGGCTGGCCTTCGACAAGAAGAAGACCGTGCTGCAGGCCTGGGGTATAATAGACAACCAGATGGACGAGGACCTGAAGGACATAGCACTCAGCCTCGTGGCCGGCAAGCCTATCTCGTTCATCTACGACATCTACACCCCGCGCTTCGTCCCGAGGCCCGTGGTCCGGGAAGAGGTCAGGACGGTGTCGGCCCCTGTCGAGCTCGAGGCCAACACCGAGGCCCTGGCGACGGGCATGCTCATGCCCGAGGAGAAGGAGGTCTGCGAGGAATCCGTGGACATGCCCTGTGACAGCGAGATGGACATGAACGGTAAAGCGGGCAAGAAGGCCCCGCGGCCCATGGCGAAGGCCAGGATGAAGGCCGACTACGGCGCCATGTCCCAGACCGTCGCCAAGGTCCCCTGCTCACCGGAGCCATCCATGGACCGCTCCATCGCGGTCGCCACCAGGACCGTCGAGATGGGCGAGTTCTTCAAGTACGATATCCAGACCCCGGTCACGGTCAAGCGGGGCCAAAGCGCCATGGTGCCCATCCTGCAAACGGACGTGAGCTGCACCAAGGAGCACGTCTACAACAACCAGAAGATGCCCCGGAACCCGGTCGTGACCATGAGGATAAAGAACGACACGGGCGCGGTGCTCGAGCGGGGCCCGATACTGGTCCTCGACGAGGGGACCTATGTCGGCGAGGCCATCCTGCCATACACGACCCTGGCCAGCGAGAACCACATCGCCTATTCCGTGGACCTCGGGGTCATAGTCAACGAGAAGTACGACAGCGGGAGCAACCTCGAGATCATAAGCATTGCGAACTACTATTTCCAGAAGCAGTACCTCGAGTGGAAGGAGTGCGAGTACGAGGTCCAGAACAAGAAGAAGGAGCCCGTGGACCTGATCATCGAGCACCCGAAGACAGAGTACAAGGTCGACGACAAGGTCACTCAGAAGCCCACCGAGGAGACCGAGAGCTTTTACCGGTGGAAGTTCAAGGTTGACCCCAAGACCACCTCGAAGTTCAAGGTGCGGGAGCTCATGCAGAGGACCTACCAGGAGGAGATCCGCTCCCAGAGCATCGACACCATCAAGTGGTACATGGACAACAACTACATCAACAAGAAGGACTTCGGCGACGTCAAGGAGATCATCGACCTGCAATGCCAGATAAACGACCTATCGAACGAGAACAGCGAGATGCAGAACGAGATGGACCAGATCACCGAGGAGCAGGACCGGCTGAGGGAGAACCTTCAGGCGCTCGGCAGCTCCACCAAGGAGGAGAAGCTGAGGGCCAAGTACGTCGACAAGCTGGACGAGCAGGAGAACCGCGTCGAGGCGATCAAGAAGGCCATCAAGGCCAACGAGGAGAAGATCGACAAGCTCAACAAGACCATAGAAAAGAAGCTCTCGACGCTGAGGTAATCGGAACATGGCCGGGCCTCCGGGCCCGGCCTCCTTTCTCACAATGGAATCTCTTTTTATATCCGTCCTTCCATCCACTTTTCATGTTCGTCCTGCCACCGCCAGAGAAGTTCAAGATGAAGGACAAGCTCCAGGAGGCCATCACGAAGGCCAGGGCCAAGAACCCCACGGCCAAGCTGGTCAGGATATGCGGCATGGCCGTCGACAAGGACGGGGCCGTCATGCTAGGCCAGCAGGGCAAGTTCATCCCCCGCTGGGAGTTCGCGTTCATGGATGACAAGAACGGGGAGGCGCCCCCGCAGTTCATCACGGTGCTCTACCTCGCGCCCAAGGTCCCCATGGTCGATGATCACGCAGGCAACGTCAGCGAGATGCCGCCGTTCTCCGACGACCAGATTGGCATGCTGGCGAACAGCGACCTCATAGCCAACGTGTTCGCGTCATTGCCGGACCACAAGCCCCTGGGAGCCTACGACAACGACAATATTACTTACATGGTCCAGAACAACGAGCCCGTCGCCTTTGCCTGCAATTGGAAGGGACAGAGCGAGAGGTTCAACGCCATCTCACTAGAGAAAAAATAGAGATCAGCAGCCTCTCTGCCGCTTTATCTCCTCGAAGGCCTTGGCGTGCATCGCGTCTGTGATCCCCAGGCTCTGCCTCAGGGCCTCGAGCATGCCCTGCTCGTCCGGGTCCAGCTGCCCGTCGATCATGGCCTCGGTCATGCACTGCTTGTAGGTCTGGTAGTTCTTGTCCGTGCTGAGCTTTATGTCCTCTAGAAGTTTCTCGTGCTGCTCTACGGTTATCCTGAGGCTGCCCCTCAAGGACCTGAGCATCCGGTCCTCGGATTCCACTATGGTCCCGTCGGCCATGGCGCGTTCCAGGGCCCTGCGGTAGGTCTCAAGGTTCGGGTCGCCGAGACATTTTGCGGCGCCATCCACCTTGTCCGAGTCGCCCTTCTTCCCGATCACGACGCTGTCCTTTATCTCGGAGCCCGGGCCTACGTTCGACTTTGTCACCACGCTATTCTCTATGGTGGTCTTCGTAGGGACATAGTTGCCTTCGGTCCTGATATGGACGTCCGGCGGGGGCTTCCCGTCGACATGGATGTCCGTCCTCTGCAGAACGCTGTCCTTGATGTCCACCTTTGCGGCGACATAGTCGCCCTTGACAATAATTGCGTCCCGGATGTACGGCAGGTTCGACGCGATGGCCTGGTCGATCATGGCTTGGAAGGTCGTCAGCTCCATCATGACCGATGTCATGCCCTCCAGCGTGTCCGGCGGCAGGTAATGCAGGCTCGCCTGCATCTGCTCGGAGAACTGCAGGTCCAGCCGGGTGCACTTGATGAGCAGCCTTGTCTTGATGTCGTCCTTGGGCTCGATGAAGATCTCCATGCGGGACGACTTGACGAGCATGGTCATCATGCTCCATGTGAACTTGTAGACGATGGGGCCCCCAGGTTTTGCCTCGAGGAGCTCGATGCCGTACATGTTCGAGCGCATGGAATCGGTGTACGTCAGGTGCTGGTCGTCCTTCTCCATTGTCTGGTAATACGAAGTGGAAAGGTTCTTCGGGTTCGAGAGCAGGACGCGGAGCTCCTGGACGCCTGCGTTGATGTCCTTCTCGGACATGTACCCGTAGTCTGTCTTCGTTGTCGACATGGCGCTCCGCCGGCCAATCCTTAAAGGAAGGTGGCCTTTTAAATGTTGGGGATTTATGCCCGTTGAGCGTCGATTTTCAAGGACGGGCGTCGAGCACTTTTTGATTATCAATATCCATACCAAAAATCCTTATTAGGGCCACCCGTTTATTCTCACGGGGGGATGGTGTGGCCTTGGAGCACGAGAGGGACAGCACCGTCGAGCTCTTCATAGTCGACGCCTTCACGTCGGACCGGTTCAAGGGGAACCCGGCAGGCGTATGCCTCCCCGAGGACCGCCTCCCCGAGAAGGTCTGCCAGTCCATCGCAGCCGAACTGAACCTCTCCGAGACCGCGTTCATACACCCGGTCGAGAGGACCGCGGACGACATTCCGCGCTTCGGCCTTCGCTGGTTCACGCCCCGGACCGAGGTGGACCTGTGCGGCCACGCGACCCTCGCGACGGCCAAGGTCATCTTCCAGGAGGTCGGGGTGGACTCAGAGGTGCTGGCCTTCGACACCAGGAGCGGGCCACTTTATGCGCACAGGATCGGAAGCGCTGTAAAAATCGACCTTCCTGCGGCCCAGGTCAGGCCCGCGAAGGCCCCCAAGGGCCTGTTGGAGGCCCTCGGGCCCTCAGTAGGGACGCCCAGAAACATCGAGCTCGCCTCGGGCGGCCTTGCCATGCTTCTGGTCGAGCTCGAGGACGAATCCAATGTCCGCGCCGTCCAGCCGGACTTCAAGGCCCTCCGTGCGCTCAAGGTCAAGCCGGAGCTCGAGGGCGTTATCGTCACTGCAAAGGACGGCAAGGGCCTTGAGCGGGGAGAGGGCTCCCCTGCGCCGGACTTCGTTTCCCGGGCCTTCGCGCCGTGGGTGGGCATCGACGAGGACCCGGTCTGTGGCGCGGCCCACACGGCCCTCGGACCCTACTGGTCCAAGCGGCTGGACAAGAACCCGCTCAGGGCCCACCAGTTGTCGGCCCGCGGCGGGGAACTCATCGTGAAGGTCGAAGGGGACCGGGTCCACCTGACCGGCGAGGCCGTGGTCGTCCTTGCAGGCACCATGCGTCTAGATTAATCATTCATGTACATAAATTATAAATAACCAAACCTTTTTCAGTTTCCAAGGGCCCAATATAACTTCTTGAACGCGGCCCTTTAACATCGGGGGGGTCATGCTATGTCCACGGTTTCTGGCAGGGGCGGTCGAGCTGAAGGCTTGGGCCTATCAAGGTCCCTCAGCGCTGTGCTGATCGTCCTCCTGTTCGTCGTGGACCCCCTGCTAGGCATCGCATCGCCCGCCGCTGCCAAGGCCTCGGACTGGGGCGAGGGCATCGGCAATGTCCTCCTCAAGCACGACTGGGGCTACGGCTCCCAGTCCAATATCACCGTCAACCGGACCAGCCTCGCGGGCGGCAAGTTCAAGCTAGATACCATCACGGGTTCCATCAACACGACCCTGTCCGACCTGAAGGCCGGCACCCGCACCAACATATCGCTCACGCGCTACAATTCCCTAGTGATCTACAGCCGGCAGCCCTACTGGGTGGGCAAGTCCGGCTGGGACCTGCCGGACCTCCCCACACCAAGGATCATGCCCTCTCCGTATTTCGCGGACATCGACAATGACGGCGATTATGATGCGTATGTGGGCACGGACAACGGGTCCATCAAGGCCTACAACAACACGGGGACGAACAAGGCCCCCAACTGGGTCGAGAACACGGCCTGGAACATCAGCCTCCCGTCCCTGACATACACGGTTCCCGCCCTCACGGACCTCGACAACGATGGTGACCTGGACCTGCTGGTCGGAGACAATAACGGCAAGTCCTTCGCCTACGAGAACACGGGCAACAAGACCGTCCCAAAATGGAGCAGGAAGGCGGCCTGGGACGCCATGTATATCGGAGGCGGGGCTGCCCCGTACTTCGGTGACCTGAACGGCGATGGCATCCAGGATGTCATCGTCGGTGACGGCGGCGGCTACAGCAACACCATGAAGAACACGGGCACGAAGAACAGCCCGACATGGACCAACCAGACCAGCTGGAACCCGCCTGTCCAGACGAACTATGTGGCCAATCCCGCCATCGGCGACCTGGACCTGGACGGGGACCTAGACTACCTGGTCGGCCTGGGATCGCCTTACAACGGTGGGGCCTATGCCAACAAGGGCGCGACACGCGCCTACAACAACACCGGGGACGCCTCGGGCCCGACCTGGACCCGTTATGCCAGCTGGGACCTCCCCGACATAGGCAACTTCGCCTGCCCGGCCCTGGCGGATTTGGACGGCGACGGGGACCTCGATGTCATGATCGGCGAGGCCTTCGGGGCCGAGTTCACCTACGAGAATGTGGGCTTCAAGCCCCCGACGGGCACCTTCATGTCCACGGCCCTGGACGCTGGCTCTTATGTCAACTGGTCCCAGGTCAAGTGGGCGCAGACCCTTCCGGCAAACACCGGCGTGAAGCTCTACGTGCGGACCGGCAACTCGACGGACCCGACGGATGGCTCGTGGAGCGCATGGTCCGCGGCCATGACAACGCCAGCCGGCAGCAAGGTGCCATCTCCTCCCTCGCGCAGGATCCAGCTGAAGGCCGTCCTCAGCACCACCAACAACCACGCGACGCCCGAGCTCTGGGGCATGAACGTGACCTACTGGCGCTATAAGTGGAACGGAACGGTCACGACGGCCGACCTGGCCCCGACGGACCTGGTCCGGTGGAACAACATCACCGCGTCCAAGTCTGCCATGGGCGAGACCATCAAGCTCGAATATTCCCTGAACCTGGGGAACACGTGGACGGCCCTCCCGGCCGACGGGAACATCTCCGGGGCTTCAATAGCGACGGGCACGATCCGCATTCGGGCAAACTTATCGACCACGAAGCCCAACGTCTCGCCCGAGCTCACGGGCCTGACGCTGACTTATATGTCCCTCCTGGCGGCCCATCACGTTCACATCGGACCAGCGAACGCGGACGTCGTCGTCAACGCGACCTACCAGTTCACGGCCGAGCTCCACGACATCAATAACAACACGCTCAACCGGACGCTCAACTGGACCACGGACATCGGCACGGTCGCCTCGGGCGGCCTGTTCACGGCCTCCAAGACCCCGGGCACAGGCCATGTCAATGTCAGCTTCGGCCTCCACAAGGCCAGCGCGGTCGTCCATGTCCTACCAGGCCCCCTTGCCAAAATCACGGTGGAGCCGACAGCAATCGTCACCGACGCCGGAAAGAACACGACCTTCAACGCCAGTGGTTTCGATGCATTCGACAATCCGCTCAGCGGCCTCGTGTTCAACTGGACGACCGATGCCGGTACCGTTGCCCCGGCCAAGGCCGCGGGAACCGTCTTCACGGCACTGACGCCGCCGAAGGGGACCTACCACAACACCACCGGCAACGTCACGGCGGTCATTGGCAACCTCAAGGCCACGGCCGCTGTCACCATCCTTGGCGAGACACCGCCGGTCCAGCCGGTCCTGACGAACCTCAGCATCAGCCCGAAGAACGCCACGCTGAAGAAGGGCAACACCCTCCAGTTCAAGGCCTCGGGCCTAGACCAGTTCGGCAAGGCCATGGCCATCAGCGCGAGCTGGACATCCGACGTGGGGACCATGTCACCGGCCGCCGGGAACGCCTCGACGCTCACGGTGACGATGATCGAGGGCAACGGCACCGTGACGGCCAAGGTCGGGGACCTCACGGCCACGGCCCGCGTGCAGGTCAAGAAGAACGCCACCGGCGGGGGAGGCTCTAACTACACACTACCGTTCATCAAGGGCCGCATCCCGGACCAGTGGCGCTCCGAGGACAGCCCGGCATGGACCCTGGACCTGCACCCGTTCGAGGGGGGCGGTGTTCCCGAGGAACCTATGCTGTGGCACGTAGAGGGCGTTGATACGACCCTCGTCAAGGTCAAGGGCGAGTACGACCCCGGCGACATCCTGACCTTCACCCCGGCGCCCGAGGCCAGCGGTAACGATCGGGCCACCATGGTCCTCGAGGACAAACGGGACCACCGGGTCACCCAGGCCGTATGGATCAACATCACGCCCGTGAACGACCCGCCGACAATGAGGCCGGTCCCGGACCTGCTGGTACATTTCGATTCCCCGTACACGTTCAACTACATGCCCTACATCACGGACATCGACACGCCATACGCCGCCCTGACGATGTCCGTCGAATCGACGACACCTCCCGGCACGCAGCTCAACACCGCGGTCTCGGGCCTCAACATCACGTACACAGCGCCGAAGTCCATGGTCGGGACGACCGTCAGGATCACGCTGGCCCTGTTCGACGGCGCAAGCACGATACGGGCGACAATAGCCCTGAACGTCAGCGATGACTGGGTCCCGAGGCTCATCTCCCCGCTGCCCGACGTGACCCTCAAGGAGGGCGAGACCAGGACCAACGTCTTCGACCTGGACGACCACTTCTCCGACCAGGACAAGGACGTCATCTTCTACACTTACGGCAACAACCACGTCACCATAACCATACATCCGGACCACAGCGTCGACATCTCGGCATCGTCCGAGTGGTCCGGCCAGGAGCTCGTGACCTTCAGGGCCACGGACTCCAAGGGGGCGCTCGTCGAGGACGATGTCCTCGTCACGGTCATCCCGAGCAACGACCCGCCGGTCTTCAAGCCGATGCCCGCCGTCACGATACACTACGACAGCGACTATCAGCTCGACCTGCTCCCGTACATCACGGACGTGGACACGCCCCCGGAGCAGCTCGTGCTGAAGTTCTCGGACCAGCACGTCTGGTGGGCCTGGGACCCGGCCAAGGCCGCGGACCACCCGCCGAGGCCCGGCGCGTCTAGGCTCACAATGGTCCTGAGCTATCCGCAGGTCCTCGGGACCAAGGTCGCGCCTTATACAGTCAAGGTCTCGATCGCCGTCTTCGACGGTCTGAACACGGCCAACGGGACCCTGGACGTCACGGTCACGGACAACTGGCCACCGGTCCTCAAGGCCCCAATGCCGGACCTCGAGATGGACGAGGACACGGTCCTCACCAATGCATTGCGGCTATCGGTCTACTTCGATGACCCGGACGGCCAGACCATGACCTATACCGCCCTGTCGGATGCCCTCGATATAACCATCAAGACGGACTCGAACATCGACCTTTCGCCGCCAAAGGACTGGAACGGGCTCGCCACGGTGACCTTCAGGGCCACGGACACCAAGGGCGCCATGGCCGAGGACACCATCACGGTCAAGGTGAGGCCGGTCAACGACCCGCCGGTCCTTGACGCTCTAGACCCTATCACCATGGACGAGAAGGCCCTCGCCAACATAACCCTGGGCCAGAAGATACACGACGTGGACAACCTGCTCTCGGACATGAAGGTGACCGTCAGCACATCGGGGCCGTCGATGAGGTATTTCATGAGCGGCCTCGACGTTGTCCTCTACAGCGAGACCGCCGGCAATTACACGGTGACGGTCACCGTCACGGACCCGGCCGGCGCCAGTTCCTCCCAGACCGTTCACGTGAACGTCAAAGCCGCGGCCAAGCCGCACAAACCGGGCGCCGGGTCGTTCCTGGATTCCATGCTGCTGCCGATAATAATACTGATGCTCGCCCTTATCGCCGCCGTGGGGGCCTTCGCGGTCTACCGGCGGCAGTACGGGCACTACGACATCGACGACGCCTTCATCGTGCTCAAGGACGGCCGCCCGCTATCACATCTCAGCCGGCACCCGATAACCAAGAAGGACGAGACGACCTTCAGCAGCATGGTCGCGGCCCTCCAGATGTTCATCGAGGACGCCTTCACGGACATGGACCAGGAGACCGCGAGCACGGTCCAGCGGATGGAGTTCAAGGGCAACAACATCCTCGTCGAGAAGGGTAGGGACATGTACCTGGCCCTGATATTCACCGGGACCCCCGGCAAGAAGCTCTACAAGGACATGACCCGGACCATCGAGGAGATCCAGGAAAAGCACGGGGACGCCATCCGGGACTGGGACGGGGACGTGACGACCTTCGAGGCCATAGACAAGACCCTGGAGCGGTTCGTGCCGGGCGGGTACACGAAGCCCATCAAGATCGATGGCGATTCCAAGTCCCGCAAGGACTGGGCCAAGGTCGACGAGGACGACGGGAAGAAGACAAAGAAGGGCAAATGATCCCGGGGCCGTTCCACAGCACGTTCCAAGGGCCGTTCTCTTTCCTTTCTAACGATATGACGGCAAGGTTTATCCTTTGACAAACTTTTTACTATTTTGATATGTTTATTTTTTACGGCGTCTACAAGAAGGCCCGGGCCCTCGGGGAACGGATCCAGATGTGCGTCGCCAAGGGCTGTCCGGCCAAGGTCCATTACATACACATCCGACGAACATTCTACCTCATGTTCATCCCGTTGTTCCCCGCCGGGAGCAAGACCTACGCGGTCTGTGGGGCCTGCGGGAAGCAATGGAACCCGTCCAACGCCCCGTCGGATGCAGGCTTCTTGGGCATGGCGGTCGTCAACACGCTCCTTCTTTTCAGTTTCATCGGCTGTTTTCTGTATTTCGCCTTCACGTACCCGATCCCGAACTGGATCTGCGGGCCCTCGTTCATTTTGATCGGGCTGATGGTATTGGTCGCCGCAATATTCATGTTCTCCACACCGGGCGGATTCGGCAATTATCCGGGGACCCGTCCGGAACAGCTGTCACCGCATCCCGATGTCCCCAGGACCTACAGCCTTCCGCCCGTGACCATCTATCCCTCCCAACCTGCGCCGGCATACCAATCCGCACCGCAGCAATCCTACTACCAACAACCGCCAGCGCCGTCGCAGGGTACTTCCGACCAAGGCTCGGCGCTGAGATACCAGGAGGGCGGATATTATCAGGAGAACCTGTGCCCGCATTGTGGGCGGCCTCTGCCTCAGGTCCCGCGAGGCATGGTCATCACCTGCAACTATTGCAGGAACCAGATAGCGACCTGACCAGGGCCGCTGGATGATATATTATAAAGGCCCCGTGGCCTATATACGACAAGACCCAGGGGGCCTGACACCATGAACCCTAGGACGTTCCTCGCGATCCTCGTGTCCCTTCTGCTCCTGTTATCCGCTACACCGACGACCTTTGCCAGCGGTCCCGCTGCGCGGTCGGCGGGCCAGTCTGAGGTGACAACGCAGCACCTTCTCCGCCTCAGGGCCGGCGACTTCGACCCATTGGACGGGATACCGCTGCCCAAGGAGCTGCTGACGAATGGCCGGGTCGAGTACTACATCGTCCAGTTCGACGGGCCCATCGATGCGAAGTGGGTCAAATCAATCGAGGACCTGGGTTGTGAGATCATCTGGTACCTGCCGGACGACGCCTACCTCGTCTACGCCCCGGGAACCTCACAATCAGAGATCTCAATGCAGCCGCACGTCCGCTACGTCGGACCTTACCATACCGGATACAAGCTGTCCCCTGACCTCTTCAAGGGCCCCGAGGCCAAGGTCATCTACATCACGCCATTGAGGGACCCGCTCACCGTCGCGAGCGCGGTACTGGAACTTGGCGGGTCGGTACAGGCCGTCGACATTAACCTGGTCAGGGCCCAGCTCCCTCGGGGCATGCTGGCCATGCTGGCCACGGTCCCCGAGGTCGGCTTCATCGAGCCGGGCGGAGGCGGGAGCTTCCTGATGGACAACGACGCCCGCATCCTGCGAGCGAGGCAGAACATCGACGGCAACTTCACGAACGACGGCCTGTCCCTCTGGAGCTGGAACGGCTCGGCCTTCCAGGGTGTCACGGGCAAGGGCATTCGGGTCATGGTCACCGACACCGGCATCGACGGGACGCATCCCGACTTCGCGGGCCGGAAGGTCTACTTCTCGACCATGAACGCCCCGTACAGCAACTGGACGGACTACTTCGGCCACGGGACCCATTGCTCCGGGATCATCCTCGGCAACGGCTCCTACAGGCCCCCGCCGGCTCCACAGGGCCAGAACGGGACCTACGCCGGTATAGCCCCCGAGGCCCTGCTCATGGGCGAGATCATCGACTGGGACTCCAACGACGACCTGATGTACGGTATCACGGTGAACGATGTCATCAGGGACACCGAGGCGCACGGGGCCCAGGTCTCCAGCAACAGCTGGAGCTGCTGCGGCACCGTCCAGGTCTACGGCGTGACCGCGCAGATATACGACGACGCGGTCCGGGACTCGAACGCGACCAAGGAAGGCAACCAGTCCATCGTCTACGTCTTCGCGGCCGGCAACTCCGGCGCCGGCAACATCATCACGCCGGGCGTGGCGAAGAACGTCATCACGGTCGGTGCCACCGGGGACAACCGTGGCCTCGATCAGAACACCCTGGCGGGCTTCAGTAGCAGGGGCCCGGTCGCTGACGGGCGCCGGAAGCCCGATGTGGTCGCCCCCGGCGTGAACGTCGTGTCGGCCCTGGCGAACAACCCGAACTTCTCCTTCGTGGGCATGAGCGGCACCAGCATGGCGACGCCCGGCGTGGCGGGGGCGTCGACCCTTGTCATCGATTATTACAACCGGACCTACGGCCTGACGCCGAGCCCGGCGATGGTCAAGTCCATCCTTGTGAACGGCGCGGACCAGATGATCAACGCGGCCTACAAGTACGCGGACTCGAACCAGGGCTGGGGGCGCGTCAACCTGTCCCGGAGCCTCCTCGAGACCAATGGCCGGAAGGTCTGGGGCGAGGACCAGAAGCATTCGTTGTCGACGGGCCAGGACATGGACTACTACTTCAACGTCACGGAACCCAGGGAGCTCCGGGTCCACATGGCCTACACGGACCCGGGGGCCGCGCCACCGGTCTCCAAGGCGCTCGTGAACGACCTGGACCTGATGGCCTTCTCTCCGAACGGGACCCGGTACAACGCCAGCTACTTCGTCAACGACTACTCGGCGCCGGGCGGGACCCCTGACACGCTGAACAACGTCGAGGGCCTCCGCTTCAAGGCCCCGGCCGTCGGCCAGTGGCACGTCCGCGTCCATGCGACGGACATCCCCAAGGGCCCGCAGGACTACGCGCTCACCGTGAACGGCTGGATCGACATCAGCCTCCATGACATAGACCTCAGGGCCGTGAACATCACCTTCTCGGACTCCAGCCCTGTCGAGGGCCAGACCGTCCAGTGGACGGCCAGGTTCGTGAACGACGGGCTCGTCCCGTCGGCCGGGTCCATGTACTACTTCAGGCTCGACGGCAACTCCATCCAGACGGCCACGACAGCGACCCTCGCCAGGCACGAGGTCGCCGTGCTCACCGGCAACTGGACCGCCACGAAAGGGGCGCACACATTCACGCTCGAGGTCGACCCGCTGGACCTGATAAAGGAGACGAACGAGCTGAACAACATCGTCTCGACCGGGCTCTATGTCGACTATTATGGCCTCGATGTGTCGGCCAAGGCCATCAATGACTCGGTGCCTCCGGGCACCGCCGCCGAGTGGCAGCTCAGCATCAAGAACACCGGTACAGTGCCGGACGAGTACGACATATCCCATCCATCGGCGCCAAATGGCTGGTCCATCACCGCGCCCCCATCGGTCCAGCTCGGGCCCGGGGCCGGCCAGGCGGTGACGGTAAAGATAGGCACACCTTCGAACGGTTTCGTCGGGAGCCGGTTGGTCGTGCCGTTCACGATCATATCGAAGGCCTTGCCAAGCCTCGAGGAAAAAGTGACTGTCCATGCTGTCATCGCTCAGACCTATGCCCTGACGGTCACTGTCGGGCCCGATCCACAGTTCGTCGAGCCAGACGGTCAGGTCCTTTACAACATCACGATAACGAACCAGGGCAACGGCCCGGACACTTTCGGCATCAGCTGGATTGTCAGGTCGAACTGGACCGACGATTGGCAGGTCGGGTCGCCCCGGGGCCATGTCCAGCTCGGCCCGGGCGGGTCCGCCATCTTGCCGCTGCAGGTATACGCCGCTCGGGACGCCATGGCGACACATGACTGCGACATAGATGTCACGGCTATCAGTCTGGGCCATCCCGTCACGAAGGCCGCCGGGACCGTCCATGCTGTCGTCGCTGCACGGCATGAACTGATGTCGTCGTTGGACCCGACCGTAACGGTCCTGGCACCTGGAAAGCACTCGGACCACGCATTGTTTGTCAGGAACCTCGGGAATGTCGTTGAAAATGTTCACTACACGGTCAAGGCCCCGAACGGCTGGGCCGCCGAGAAGACAGGCGGGATCCAACTTGCACCCTCAGGGATCATGCAGTTCCTGGTACGTGTCGATGTTCCCAAGGGCACCCTCGCCGGTGACTACGAGTACAAGATCGAGACCTACTGGGTGAACGGCCCCAGCCACGAACCCATCGGGGAGCACACAATAATGGTCCGGGTGACTCCCGAGTATCTGTTATCGCTCTATGTGGAGCCGCAACTACTCAACGGGACCACCGGCGATAGTTTCGTCCTGCGCACGAAGGTCGTGAACAAGGGGAACGCCATCGACGATGTGCACCTCGAGATCACGGGAATTAACGACAACTGGGCCGTCACCGAGGGCCCGTTCACCTTCCTGGCGCGGCCCGGCGGTGTGGAAATGACCAGCGAGTTCACCATCCAAACGATGAACGGCACCGCGGGGAACTACACCCTCGTCGTCACGGCGGCCTCGAATGCGTCCACCGCCCCGTCGGCCAAGGTCCTCATGACCCTCCATGCTCCCCCGCCGCCGCCACCACCGGTTATCCCGCCTCCTCCGAAACCGCATCCGAAACCGAATAACACGGGCATGTTGATCATGTACGGCCTCATCATCGCCGTGGTCATCATCATCGCGGTGGTCGTCATCGTCCTGCTGATGCGCAGGCGCGGCAAACGGCCGGCGGAAGTACAAGCTCCGCCGCCCGCCGCTGCGGCGCCGACGCAATATCCCGAGGCTCCTGCCCCGGCCCCCGCGCCTCCGCCCAAGGGCCCGGAGCCTGTAGAGGCCCCGAAGGAGATCGTGCCGCCACCGGCCGATGTAAAGGTCGAGACCCCGCCGTCCAAAACATGATTCTCACAATCTTTCTTTTGATTTATACCTCATAAATGCCAGTATTATCAATATCGTACAATAATATCTTTAAACCCAGAACCTTCTCCCCTCGATATCAGACATGGAGGTCCCCGTATGAACGGCCCCCGATACATCTGCGTCGTCCTTCTGCTGACCCTGCTGTCGACCGCCTTCCTGCCCCTCGTCCCGATGGCATGCGCGAACAGCACCGCCCGCGCATCCTCGAGGTCATTGCAGGGGTTCACGGAATCATCCAACGGCCTGCCCAACAACAAGGAGTACGCCGTGCCCGGGGTCGGCAAGTTCAACAACGACAACTACCCGGACATAGTGGCGGGCATCACATCATGGTACCATACCAACTACGGCATGGACGCCTGGGTGAACAACAACGGAGCGTCCTGGACCCTGAAGGACACGGGCCTTCCCACGACGGGAGGCTACGGCGAGCTTGCCGTCGGCGACCTGAACAGCGACGGTTTCGACGAGATCGTTGCCCCGCACGAGAACGCTTGGTCCGCCGGCGGGGCCAGCGGCATCAACGTCTACAAGTCAGACGGGGCCGCGAGCCCGACCTTCAGCGCCCTGACTTCGCCCACGGCCTCCGGCGAGTGGGAGTGCGCCGCGCTCGGCGACATCAACAAGGACGGACACTTGGACATAGCGGGCTCCAGCGGTTCCTCAGGCATCAAGGTCTGGAAGGGCGATGGCGGCACGACCTGGACCGATGCATCGACCGGCCTTCCCACGACCAGCCAGTACTACGGCGTGGCATTCGGGGACATGAACAAGGACGGTAACCTCGACCTCATTGCCGCGGGCAACGGCGGCGGCCTCAGGGTCTATACCGGCAACGGCGGGACCAGCTGGTCCCTGGCCACCACCGGGCTCCCCGGCGGCCAGTACCTGGGGATCAACATCTCTGATGTCGACAACGACGGTAACCCGGACATCGTGGCCGGGGTCTACCAGGGCGGCATCGAGGTCTGGACCGGCAACGGCGGGGCCGGCGGCACCCTGACATTCACCGAGGAGAGCTCAGGCCTCCCGACCGGCAGTTTCTACTCCATGATGGCCGTCGGCGACGTGGACCTGGACGGCAACAAGGACATCTGGGCCGGCGAGGCCTACGGCGGCGGCATGCGGCTCTATCTCGGCAACGGCGGGGCCAGCGGTTCGTGCTCCTGGACCCGGTATTCCCAGGACCTGCCGGCCAACGGGCCCTACACCGGGGCCATAATGGCGGACTTCGACCTGGACGGGGACCTGGACCTGCTGGCCTCGGACTCGGGGGCGAACAATGGCGGCTCCGTCGGCGTCCGCGTGTTCCTCACCAAGGTGGCAAACGGCCCGCCCTTGGCCAGGGCCGGCGTGGACCAGACGGTTCCCATCGGGACCAAGGTCCTCCTTGACGCGTCCAACAGCACGGACCCGGACGGCTCTATCTCGGCCTTCCTTTGGAACATGACGGCGGCCCCGACGGGCAACACCGCCCAGCTGAACTCAAGCACCGCCAAGGCCCCGTGGTTCGAGGCCCAGAAGGTGGGCATGTACAAATTCACTCTTGCCGTGCGGGACGACCTGCTCAAGTGGGGCAAGTTCGAGGCCATGGTGAACGTCACTGTCATCCCGCTTCCCAACAAGAAGCCCATAGCCGACGCCGGGCCCGACAAGGACGCAACGATCTTCACGAAGGTCCAGCTGAACGGGAGCGCGTCCTGGGACGACGCGCAGATAACGGCCTACAAGTGGAACACGACCCAGAAGCCGTCCCAGACCAATGTCACCCTCGACAACGACAAGGTCGTGAACCCGGTATTCACGCCCGACTACATCGGCATCTACAAGTTCACGCTCACGGTCAAGGACGTCAACAACACCTGGTCCAAGGACGACGCGGTCACCATCACGGTCAAGCCCGCGGGCTCCGGCCCGCCGATAGCGAACGCGGGCCCCGACGTGACCATCGAGCTTGGCCACTCCGTCACCCTGAACGCCATGGCGTCCACGGACGACCAGAGGATCGTTGTCTATCACTGGTCCGTTGTCAGCGAGCCGCCGGGGAGCTCCATCGTCGTCCAGGACGCGGCCATCCAGAACATCACGCCCCAGTACGAGGGCCCCTACGACCTCTCCCTGACGGTCAAGGACAACGACAACCTGTGGTCCTTGCAGGCGGACCAGATGCGCATCACGGTCCTGCCAAAGAACCTGCCGCCGGTAGCGCAGATCGACAGCCCGGATGACAATGCGGTCTTCCTCTCGACGGATGTCGTGTCGTTCGACGGGTCCGGCTCATCGGACCCCGAGGGCAAGGACATTACCATGCACTGGACCTCGGACAGGGACGGCGACCTCGGGACGCAGGCCACCTTCACGAAGAACCTGACCATAGGCAAGCACCTCCTCACGCTGTCCGTGACCGATGACCACAACCAGACCGTCACGGTCTCTGTCAGCATCGAGGTCAAGCTGGACACGCTGCCGACGGCGGTGCTCACGGCCAAGCCTCTCATAATCCTCAAGGGCGAGACCGTCAAGTTCGACGGCACGGGAAGCACCGACAAGGAGGGCGCGGTGGACGAGCTCCTGTTCGACTTCGGCGACGCCTCCACGGCGACATGGAGCCAGGCCAAGTCGGCCTCGCACATATACACCAAGGCCGGCCACTTCAACGCGACCCTGCGCGCCAAGGACGCCAAGGGCCAGATCGGCCCGCTCTCGGCGCCGATCCTCATAACGGTCAACGAGCGGCCCACGGCGGCCATAACGGCGGACCTGGCGACCGTCGACATCAACAAGGTCGTAACCTTCGGGGCGAACGGCTCCAGCGATATCGACGGAACGGTCAAATCTTACTACTTCGACTTCGGTGACGGGAGCAACAGCGGCTGGATCAACGTGCCCACGGCCACGAAGACCTACACCGTGGCTGGGCAGTTCACGGTTCAATTGAAGGTCAAGGACGACCTCGGCTACGAGTCCATCAACACCGCGAGCGTGAACGTCCTCGCGGTCAAGCCCAAGAAGCAGAACACCAACAACCTCGGCGCATTGATGCTGCCGATCCTGCTGGTGGTCGTCGTGGTGGTCATCATCGTGGTCCTGCTCGTGGTCATGAAGATGAGGAAGGGCAAGGCAGCGGCCGCCCAGGCCCCGACGCAGGTCGACCTGGTCCAGCAGCCCGCCCCGCCGCCACCGGCACAACAGCAAGGCTACGACCCGAACCAGTACCAGCAGCCACCGCAGTATCCGCCGGGCCAGTACCAATACCCGCCCTCACAACCGGCGGCCCCGCAGCCACCTCAGCAATACTATCAGGGACCCGGGCAGCAGTAGAAAATCCTCACTGGCGGTACTCCGGAGGCTCGTCCGGGGGCGGCTGGTAGTCCGACGCATGGTAGCCATCAGGGCCATGGCCGTCGACATTGTGATAGGCCTGCTGGTCGCTAGGCTGGTAGACCCGCTCGGGGCTCCCGCCCACGTCGTAGGTGCTCACCGCGCCCTCCTCCGGACGCAGGACGCCGGCCCAGTCGCCGCGGATGGCGTAGTAATTGAGGTTCCCGCGCTTCTCCATAGCCACCATCTCGGCCTCGATGAGCCTGTTCAGGTGCCTGCTCACCGTCGGGACCGGTATGTCCAGCTGTTCCGATATCTCCGCCTGGGTCACCCACTTCTTGTCGCGGATGAACTTCAGCAGTGCCCGCTGCATGTCGTTGAGCGTGATGATGCGGTCGGGTATCCTCATGTCCGCCGGGAAGTAGTGCTTGTACCTCCCGTTGACCTTGGACTTGATGTATCCCTCGAACTCGAGCCTGTTCAGGTGGTAAGTGAGGACGCCGTTGGAGACGTCCAGGTGCTTCTTGATCTCGTTGTAGTACGTGCCCGGGTTCAGCCGGATGAACGCGTTTATCTCGCCGCGCTTGAAGTTGTCCAGGACCGCCTCCTTCTTCAGGCGCGAGTAGAGCGGTATGAGCAGCCAGAAGAAGCCGAAGGTGCCCCACTCGGTCCCGCCGATGACGGCCCCCATGGCGCAAACAACGGCGACGACGATGACGAGGCCGATCTGCACGTACGGGACCGAAATCACCGAGGTCTTCACGGGCTGGGCCTGGACCTTGGTCCTTACGGATGCGCTGGCGTTGACGAGCGGGAAGTTCGTGGACTTGACCGTCAGGGTGAGCTCGGAGAGGGAATTGCCCTTGGCCTTGGGGGGTATCTGTACGGTTACCGTGACATCGACCTTGGCGCCCGCGTCCAGCTTGACAGGGCCCGTCACGGCCCCGCCCCCGACGGTTATGGACGCGGTCCAGCCATCCTTCGAGACGGCCTTGATGTCGTAGGAGTCCTGGGCCGTGCCCTTGTTGGTGAGCTTGAAGACGTAGGTGACCTCGGTCCCGGCCTTGCCGAGCGCGTCCTGGGGCGCCTCGATTCCCACGGCCTGCTCCGCCGGGTTCGGCGGCTTGACCAAGACATGGACCGTTGCGGTGCCCTCGGCCGTTATGGCCGGGTCGTCCGAGAGCCTGGCCTTGAGGCCGACGTCAACGTCCGCCGGGGGCTTCATGGCCTTGTCGATGTGGACGAAGACCTTAACCACCGAGGAGTTCCCGGGCCCGAGCTCCAGCGTTGGCGTGGTCATCTCGACGAGCTCGTAGGGGTCCGTGCTCGTCCCGAGGCGGAAGAGCCCCGGGCCCGTGCCCGTGTTCTTGACCGTGAAGTCGAGTTCGACGCGGTCCCCTGGGTAGGCCTGCACGGATGTCGGAGGAACGATCTGCAAGCCGGGCACCGGGTGGATGACGGTGACGTTCACGATGGCCAGGGCGGAATAGATGTGCCCGTCGTAGGCCCTGGCTGTTATAACATGGGACCCGTCGGTCTCGTTGGCCGCGTCCCAGACGAACGACCAGGTCCCGCTTGCCGGGACGGTATTGGCCGCCCCCCAGCCGCCGCTGTCGATGCTGACCTCGATGTTCACGACATCGCCGGCGTCCGGGTCCGAGTAATGCCCCATCACGGGGACCGTGCCCGCGACCATCATGCCCTCGGCCGGCGAGTCGATCCAAACCTCGGGCGACAGGTCACGCTTGGTGACCGTCACAAAGGCCGTGGCAGGGAGGGACCAGCGGCCCAGGTCGTCCCGGACCTTGAAACTGATCGTGTGAATCCCCACGACCGTGAGGTTCACCGAGAGGTTGGGCGTGTCGCCCAGGAGCCCCTGCAGGTCCGAGCTCCAGTTGAATGCAACGACCTTGGAATCGTCGGTCCCGTGGCCCGAAAGGAGGACCTGGTCCCCGGCATCGATGGCCGTCGGGATGACCGCGTCAATGATCGCGACAGGCGCCTTGTTCGGCGTGTAGTCCACGATGAGGCCGCTGAGCACGAGGCGGCCCTTGCTGGCGGCCGAGACGGATATGGGCACCGGCACCTTCTGGCCCGAGGCCCCGCCGGTCCTGGCCTTCGTGAGGACTGCATTGAACGCGTTCTTCAGGGACATCACGCCAGCGGTCTGCGCGGTGTAGTTGATGGAGATGCCGCGCAATCCCATGGTCCCGGTGCCCGTTGACGAAACGGTGAATGTCAGGAGGGCGAACTGGTTGCCGTAGCTGTCCGTGCTGTGGACGCTGGACCCGTCCAGGGCGTTCTGCAGGTCCGAGGCCGTGAAGGTGGCCTGCCGGGTCCCGTTCTGAAGTATAACGTCGAGTCCAGAGGCCACGGCGGTATCAAGGGACAGCTTCGGGGCTCCCAGTCCCCAGGTCGGCCTGAAGATCTTGACATCGCCCCTGTTCGAATCGTTGCCGGCCTCGGAGATGGCGATGTCGTGGCCGCCATCGTTGAGTATGTTGCCCAGGTCCTCGACCCACCAGCCGGCGTAGGCATTGGCAAGCTTGCTGACGATGGTGGTGGCCCCGGGCCGCTGCGGGTTCGTGGAGCCGTTGATGAAGTAGACCTTGCCGTAGAAATTGCTGTTGCTGTAGCCCGGGGCTCCGACCAGGAGCTCGGAGAGGCCGTCCCCGTTCAGGTCCCCGAGGCCCGAGACCGAGTATCCGAAGAAGTCGCCCGGGACCTCTCCGAAGATGGTGACGCTGGGGCCAGCGGTGCCGGGCCAGTTGGCCCTTCCCCAGTAGATGTAGACGCGGCCGGTCCCGTTGTCAGGGGCGCCGACGATGAGGTCGTCGATCCCGTCGCCGTTGACATCGTGCCTGATGTCCATGTCCCAGGCGAACAGGTCGTCCCTGATCAGGCTGACCGCCTTCGTGATGGGCGGGCCTCCGAACCCCGGGCCGCCCTTGAATATGTAGACCTTCCCTCCCATGGAGAACCCGCCGAGGTCCGGGTCCCCGACCGCCAGGTCGTCCCAGCCGTCCCCGTCCAGGTCGCCTCCCATGGCAAGCGAATGTGCCAGCGGGTAGAACATACCGACCGTCAGGATGTAGTCCGAGACGTTGTCGATGGCGGGTCCGCCCTTGTAGATATAGACCCGGCCCTCGTTTGTGTTGTCGTAGAAGTAATCGCCCACGGCTATGTCGTTGAACCCGTCGCCGTTCAGGTCGGAGCCGCCAGCGATGCAATAGCCGTAATAGGTGATCAGCGCCGGCTGGCCCGTGAGGTTCAGGTCAGGGATGGGGTCCAGGTTCGGGCCGCCGAAGTAGACCCTCACGGCCAGGCTCCCGTTCTCGCTTATGGCCATGTCATCGATATTGTCGCCGTTGACGTCGCCCAGGCCCACGATCTGGTTCCCGAAATACTTGTTCAAGGGCCCGGAGAATGTCATGTCCGGCGTTGCATCGAAGCCGGGGCCCCCGTAGAACAGGTAGACCTTGGCCTGACCCATGGCCGAGACCGCCAGGTCGTCCCAGCCATCGTGGTTGAGGTCCCCGACGTTGGCCCCGGACCAGCCGAGCTCCGTCCCCATGAAGGTGCCCTTGAGGACCTGGGCCTGGACCGGCTGGTAGGCGCTGCCGTTCCCGTCGACCCACAGGCTCCCGTCCTTGATCTTGGCGAACTTGGGCAGCAGGAGCCTGAGACTGGTATCGATGCTTCCCAATGAATAGGAGAACTTGACGGTCCCGGTGGAACTGCCGTCGCTCAGCAGCGACTGGTGCCCCACGGCGCCGACCCCGGTCCCCGTGAACGCCCATTCCGTGGAACCGTCCGCGCCAACGTCCACCGTAACATCCATAGGGTATCCCTGGCCCGGTGCCAGCTCCTGGGAATCGATGTCGAAGCCCGCCTTCTTGACGGCGGCATCATCGGGGACCGACACGTTCACGGTCGCCTTGCCCACCGCGTTATAGGTCAGGGTCTCGGCCGTCTTCCCGTCCGAGAACGTCTTTGCCGTGTCGGCACTCGCCAGCTGGGCCGGGAATGAGGCAATAAGCATGAGCACCACAAGGACCAGGGCCGTGGCTGGACCGGACCGGAGCGTGATGTGGCCCGAATTGGCCCTGCCGCCGGATATCAATTGGCTCGTGCTCCTGCTGGTATCGCTGAATGGGCGAGCCGGCCTTTGGGCCTTTGGATTGTAATATATATATGCTTTCTGGGGGGAATGTGAGAAATCCTCGAGGGCCGGGCCGCCTCCAGGTTGGGCCCAAGACCGACCTGCAATTCTCAAATTTGTTCTATAAATGGGATATATCTTACATATCATCTTGAGAGTCATGGCCTGGGCCGTCCCGGGCGTTAGGGGAAGTGGTGATGATGCGGATCCTAGGAAAGATGATTGCGCTGACCATAGTGACCGTCATGCTCGTGGGCGCCATACCCGTGGGCCTGCTCGCCGGGGCCAACGGCTCCGGGGCCTCGTCAAGGGGCAACCAGCTGACATTCACATCGGCGGCGACCGGGCTGCCCGCTCAGGGCGAGTTCCAGTCCATAGCAGTGGGCAAGTTCAACAACGATAACAATCTCGACATAGCATCTGAGATGCTCTCCTGGTCCGGTGGCGGGGGTTCCGATGCGGGCCTCTACACCTGGACGAACACCAACGGCGCCCAGTCATGGTCCAAGCAGAGCAACGGTCTGGACTCCACGAGCGAGTTCGGCCAGATCGCGACGGGTGACATAGACAAGGACGGTTTCGATGAGATCGTGGCTGGACGCGAGACCTACTGGTCCGGTCAACTCACCACCGGGATCAAGGTGTTCTATTCCGACGGCGCCGCATACCCGAACTGGACCACGGGCACGGCCCCGACGAACGCCGGTGGTTACAACTCGGTGGGGCTGTGCGATCTGAACAAGGACGGCAAGCTCGACATCATTGCGACGGCCGACGCGAGGTACCTGGCAGGCGTCCACGTTTGGCTTGGCGACGGTGGAACAACCTGGACGGCGTCCAACACCGGCCTCCCCGCGGCGAACGAGTACAGCGGTATAGCCTGTGGCGACCTCAACAAGGACGGGAACATGGACATGGTCTTCGGCACCGGGGGGCCTGTCAGCGCCGGGTCGGGCGTGGAGGTCTACCTCGGCAACGGAGGGACCTCGTGGACCAAGGCCACAGGGACGGGCCTGCCGACCTCGGGCGCCTTCATGGACGTCAACGTCACGGACCTGGACAACGACGGCAACCTCGACATAGTGGCCGGTTCCTACGGGGGCAAGGCCATCTACGCCTACACGGGCAACGGCGGCTCGGGGGGCCTGTCCTTCACATCGGAGAGCAGCGGCCTCACGTCCGCACCTGACAACAAGATCTACTGCCAGGTGTCCGTCGGCGACATCGACCAGAACGGCTACAAGGACGTATGGGGCGGGATCTGCGATCCGTCACCGAAGGGCTTCGGCCTCTGGCTGAACAACGGGAACAGCGGGGGTTCGCTCTCCTGGACCAAGGTCTCTGACAACGCCATCCCGAGCGCGGGCGACTACAGCGGCGCCGCCATGGCGGACTTCAACAACGACGGTATCCTGGACCTCGTCGGCGGCGGGGCGGGCTGGACGGCGCCCGGCAACGGCTTCAAGCTCTGGACGGTCAAGGTGACCGTTCCCCACCCGACCCCCAACGCGGGCGTGGACCAGACAATACTGGTCCTCGACAACGCCACCCTCGACGGCTCGGCCAGCAAGGCCCCGTCGGGAGCGACGCTGACGGCCTACAAGTGGAACTTCACTGCAAAGCCCATCGGCAGCACGGCGGTGCTCAGCTCCGACTCCGTGGACAAGCCCGTCTTCAACGCTGACAGGATAGGGATCTACTCCTTCACGCTGGCGGTCAAGGACAGCAACGATCGGTGGGGCAAGTTCGAGGCCAAAGTCAACGTGACGGCCAACCCGTGGCCCAACAAGAAGCCCATCGCAAAGCCCACGGGGCCGGCGAGCGCGGTCATATACACCAAGGTCCAGCTGGACGGCAGCACATCCTGGGACGACAAGGCGATAACGGGCTACAAGTGGAACATCACAGCGAGGCCGACCGACAGCAACGCCTCGTTCAGCGACGACACCATCGTGAACCCGACCATCACGCCGGACTACATCGGCCTTTACAAGTTCACGCTGACCGTCAAGGACTTCAACAACACCTGGTCCAGCAACGCGCTCATATCGGTGAACGTGGTCCCCGCGGGCAAGAGCCCGCCGACGGCCATCGTGGGGCCCGATGTCACCATCGAGCTTGGGAACAACGTCACGCTCGACGGCAGGGCATCCACCGATGACCTGAAGGTCGTGGGCTATCACTGGGTCGTCTCCTCCCAGCCGCCGGGAAGCAGCCTGGCGGTCCAGGACCTGGCGGTCCAGAACGTCACCCCGCAGCTCATTGGCGGCTACACGCTGCAGCTGACGGTCAAGGACAACGACAACCTGTGGTCCTCGCCGTCGATGATGCAGATCACCGTGCTCCCGCGGAACCTCCCGCCGGTCGCCAAGATCGACAAGCCCGAGGACGGTGCCAAGTTCCTGACAACGGACGTCATCGAGTTCGACGGCTCCAAGTCCGCGGACCCCGAGGAGCACGACATCACACTGGCGTGGACATCGGACAAGGACGGCGGCCTCGGCACGGAGGCGGCCTTCAGCCATTCCCTGAGCGCCGGGACCCACGTGATAAGCCTCTCGGTGACCGACGACCATAAGCAGACCACGGTCGCCAAGGTGACCATAACGGTCAAGCTGGACACGGCCCCGACGGCGGTCCTGACGGCCAAGCCCCTCGTGATACTGAAGGGCGAGAAGGTGGACTTCGATGCACAGGGCAGTTCCGACAAGGAGGGCCCGATCGCCGAGTTCCAGTTCGATTTCGGCGACCAGACAACATTATCCTGGGTCAAGGCCCCGACAGCGTCCCATGTTTACAAGACAACGGGCAGCTTCGACGCCACCGTGACGGTCAAGGACAACAAGGGCATCGCCAGCAACGAGTCCGTGAAGGTGACCATCAAGGTCGGCGAGAGGCCCAACGCGGTCGCCAAGGTCGACCTGCCCTTCGTGAAGCTCAACAAGCCGGTGACGCTGAGCGCGGCGGAATCCAAGGACAACGACGGGACCATCGTGGCCTACTACTTCGACTACGGCGACAACACGAACAGCGGCTGGGTCAACTCCAGCAGCATGACGAAGACCTATGCCAGGGTCGGGGAGTACACCGTGGCCATCAAGGTGAAGGACAACGATGGCTACGAGTCCACGAACGTGGCGACGGTCAAGGTCACAATCGAGAAGGCCGCGGCCAAGCCGAACACCATGGGCAGCTTGATGCTGCCCCTGCTCCTGATTGTCGTCGTGGTGGTCGTCATCGTGGTCATGCTGGTGGTCATGAAGATGAGGAAGGGCAAGGCCGTTGCCCAGCAGCAGCCT
>Ga0315282_10000794_pt1 | contig 61745 bp, 40 predicted proteins | sample YL17G07_20_MG_FD_203693 | JGI IMG/M metagenome (GOLD analysis project Ga0315282, IMG submission 203693) | Sediment microbial communities from Yellowstone Lake, YNP, Wyoming, USA - YL17G07_20 | ecosystem: Environmental > Aquatic > Freshwater > Lake > Sediment | place: USA: Wyoming | collected...
GAAAAAGCCCGGCGCGCTTTCTTGTCTCCTTTTTTGGCCAGATAATAAATTTCCTCGGCGGTCGTGGGGATCTTGTTCTTGGCCAGAGCCTGGTATTTTCGGACGATGGCCGGCGCTGACGCCTCGGTTTCGAGGCAGCCTTGGAGGCCGCACTTGCACCGCTCTCCGTCGGGATTGACGATGATGTGTCCGACCTCGGCGGCATAGCCGCAGCTTCCCTGCCACAGCTTTCCGCCGAGGATGATGCCCCCTCCTATGCCCGTGCCGATGGTCAGCAGGACCAGGCTCGAGACGCCGCGGCCTGCGCCGCAGGCCCATTCCCCGAAGGCAGCCATGTTGGCATCGTTATCGACCCAGAAGGGTGCGTCGATCGTTTCGGCGATGGCGGGATAGAGGTCGAAGTTATCGAGTTCTGCGTAATTCGGCGATTGGAAAATCTTTTTTTCTTTCAAATTGTAGATGCCGGGGAAGCCGAAACCAGCCGCCTTGATTTTTCCGGATCCTCGCGTTCTCAGATCATTCCAGAGAGTTTCGAGGAGGCTCATCAATTCCCGGATGGTCGGCGGCGTGGGGGCTTTATCTTTGAAAAGGATTTTCCCCGCGTCGTCGACGAGCCCGTATTTGAGTTGAGTTCCCCCGAGGTCGAAACCGGCATACACGGACAAGACTACCTCTTTGCCCCGCGAACGGCCCCATCCAGCGCGGCGTCAAGAAGGCTGTCCTGGCGGTCGATGCGGCGCTTGGGGAGACTCGTCCTTTTGGCCGGATTTTCTTTGGGTTCTCGAATTTTAGAGCCGGATTCCGCTTCTTTTTCTCGCGGCTCCAGGGAGGGTTTTTCGAGCGTCCGTCTCATCAGTCCTTGGCGGGATCTAGGATTTGGGTTCGGGTTGGTTGTTGTCTTTGGTTTTGTCTTTATCTTTGCCGGTGATGGAACTCTTGAAGTTTTTGATTCCTTCGCCCAGGGATTTGCCGAGTTCGGGAAGCTTTTTAGCGCCGAAAATGAGGACGACGAGCAGGACGATGACAAGCAGTTCTGGTAATCCGAGTGGTCCTAAACGCATCTATTCCTCCTTCGAAGGCTCCGTGTCAAGCCTGGTTTCGATGATCTGACGCACTTCAACGTTACTTCTTTCTCGCTGAAATGTCAATAAAAGGAGTGCTCAAGTTGACTTGGCTGCGGCGCGGTGATATACGTTGTCCATTATATCTGGAAAAGGAGAGGCGCCATGATTTCCCGCCGTCATTTCTTGAAAATCGGAGGCTTGACTTTTTCTTTGTCTGGCTTTGTTCGCGGCGTCTTTTCTCAGACACCGCCTGCGGCTCAGGTCAAGCTCGAGAACATGGTGGCCGGAGTGAAGCCTTTGCAGCCGGAAGATTATGAAGAGCGTCTCGAGAAGGCCCGGAGGCTGATGGCCGATCACAGAATCGACGGCCTCCTTTTGACCGGCGGCACGAATCTCGTCTATTTCACCGCGGTGAGCTGGGGGACGAGCGAGCGGACCTTTGGGGCGCTTCTCAACCGCAAAGGAAAGCCCGTCTGGGTCTGCCCGGCCTTCGAACTCGAGAGGGCCAAGGAGCTCATTCCTTCCAGCCAGGAAATCCGCGTCTGGGAGGAGCATGAAAGTCCCTATAAACTCATCGGCGCGATCATGAGCGATCTGGGGGCGCGAGGCGGACGTCTGGGAATCGGGCCGTCGACAAGCGCCTTCGTTTTTTACGGCATCAAGCAGGATTCACCCGGCCTCGAGCTTGCGGACGGCGCGGTCGTGACCGAGGGCTGCCGCGGGACGAAGACGGCGCGAGAAATCGTCTACCTGGACTTGGCCAACAAGATTACGAAGCTCGCCTACGGCGAAGGATTCAAGAAGATCCGCGAGGGCATGAGCCAGCGGGATCTCTCGGGAGCGATCAGCGGCGCGCATTCCCAGCTGGGCGCGAGCGGCGGCGGCGGCCCCCAGTTCGGATCGAGCACGGCCTTCCCGCACGGCAGCCGCATTCCGCGCAGTCTCAAAGCCGGCGATGTGATCATGGTCGACGGCGGCTGCAGCGTCGAAGGCTATCGTTCGGATGTCACCCGGACGATTGTCTTCGGCAAGGCCACCGACAAGATGCGGAAGGTCTGGGATATCGTCAAGAAAGCGCAGACCGCCGCCCTGAAAGCCGCGCGGCCCGGCGTGCGCTCGGAGGATGTGGACGGCGCGGCGCGCAAAGTCGTCGAAGATGCAGGCTACGGGCCCGGCTACAAATATTTCGCCCATCGGGTCGGACACGGAATCGGCCTGGAAGGCCACGAGTATCCTTATTTAGTGAAGGGAAACATGCTTAAGCTCGAGCCCGGCATGACCTTCAGCAACGAGCCGGGCATTTACCTCTACGGCGAGTTCGGGGTCCGGACCGAGGACTGCATGGTCATCACCGAAGGCGGCGCCCGGTTGTTGGGCGGGAGAGAAGCCGTCTCGATCGAGCAGCCCTTCGCCGATGAATAAAGTGAGAGTGAAACGGGATGACGGCCTCGCTCGCTACTCGGGTTTTTCACGCCGTTCCCTCGCCGTCCTTTTCGGCGGCGAAGTACTCGCCACCTTGGCCGGAGACGCTTACCTTTTTCGAGGCCCCTCTTGGCTACAAGAGGGGAAGGGAAGATGAGACTATTAGAATGATTCTTAAAAAGTGTCTCCGGAATCTTATTCTTGATTTTACTGACGTTCGCCGGGCCGCTCAGACATCTTCGCCGGCCGGCTTCTTCCGCGCCGGCTGCCCTCAAGGACGGCTCGGGAAGGCTAAACCCTCCATGCTCGCTCCGGCCGTCATCCCGTTTTCTTCTCTTTAGCCATATGAAATGGAAGAGTCTCTTATTTTAAATATTCGAAAGGAGACGAAACGACATGAATAAGCGGCAATGGATTTTTCTTGTTGCGGCGCTGGCCGTCGTCGCCGGCGTCGTCGTGGCCCAGTACACGCCCTGGCTGTATTGGACGTTCCTGCCCAAAGAGCAGATCGATGAGATCGTCGGCGAGGCCTCGGGCGAGACGGCCTTGAGCACGATCATCGACATCAACGGCTACAACCGCGACCGGATGTCGGACGAGTATGCCGGTCCGTTCCAGGAAACGCAGGTCATTCTGAAGAGGCTTAAACAATACGGCATCTCGGCCGAGTTGGTGAAGTTCCCCGCGGCCAACGAAATCTGGGACGCCGTCAAGGGCGAGCTTTGGGAAATGAAACCCAGACATCAGAAGCTGGCCTCGATGCGGGACATGGTCCCGATGCTCGCCTCCGGCAGCCAGCCGACCGACGTGACGGGAGAGCTCGTTTGGGTCGGCCGCGGCACTCCGGCCGAAATCGATGCGGCCAAGGTCGAGGGCAAGATCGCCGTCACCGAAGGATCCATCGGCCAGGTCCATAACGTCGCCTGCCTGCAGAAGGGCGCCCTGGGCGTCGTCGCCATCAGCCAGTCGCGTCCGTATTTCGACAATCTCCAGATGCCGTGGGCAGGCGTCGGCGGCATGCGCGGCGGCCAGCGCGGGCAGCAGCCCCCGGCCCAGCCCGCCCAAACGCCTCCTCCGCCTGCTCCCAAGCCCAAGTTCGGATTTCAGCTTCCTGTGCGCGAGGGCGATTTCTTGAAACAGCGACTCATGGCCGGCGAGAAGATCACGGTCCACGCCGTCGTCGAGTCCAAGCAGGAAAAATACAACAATGAGGATGTCGTCGCCGTGATCCCGGGAACGGATCCCAACGCCGGCGAGATCATCTTCTCGGCTCATTTATTCGAGGGGATTACGAAATTCGGCGCCAACGACAACACCTCGGGAAGTGCGACGATCCTGGAGGCCGCCCGCATCCTGAATACGTGCATCCAGGAGGGCCGCCTGCCGAAGCCGAAACGCACGTTCCGTTTCCTGTGGGGGCCCGAGATCAACGGGACCGGCCTGTGGGTCAAGGCCAACAAAGCGATCATGGACAAGACCCTGTGCAACATCAACATGGACATGGTCGGCGAATGGCTGAGCAAGAACCAGGCCTTCATGTGCCTGATGCGGACGACTTACGGCAATCCCCATTACATCAACGACGTCATGGAGAACTATTACCGCTACGTCGGGGAAGGCAACCGCGAGCGAATTCAGAATCGAAGCGACTTCTACAAGGTCCCGGTCCGGATCGTGGCTCCCTTCGGCGCGGACGAGCCGTTCCTGTATTCCATCGAAACGCACTACGGCGCTTCGGACCACGAGGTCTTCAACGACTGGGCCGTCCGAGTTCCCGGCGTCATGATGATCGCCTGGCCCGACAGGTGGTATCACACCTCGGGCGATCTGCCCGATAAATCCGACGCCACGCAGCTGAAGCGGGCGGCGGCCATCGGCGCGGCCGGCGCCTACACCGTCGCCAGCGCCGACGACAACATGGCCGTCAAGATCGCCGGCGAAATCGCGAGCAACGCCGCGCGGAGGCTCGGGCACCAGCTCGTCGTGGGTCTCGAAACTCTCAACAGGGCCACGGATAAGGATCTTCTCGATTCCTACAAGGCAGCGAGAGCCTATGTCGAAGGCGCGGCCATCAACGAGAAGGACACGCTCGACTCCGTTTTGCAGCTGGTCGCCGATAAGACCGGCATCGGCGGCTACATCGCCCAGATGAAGAAATCGGTTGAGGCCATAAGTGCCGCCCACCTGGCCACGTTGCAGGCCCACATGGAAGCCGTGGTGAAGAAGCTGGGAACGATGCCCGCCAAGATCGTTATGACGGACCTTGAGAAAAAGGCGACGAAAATCATTCCCAGGCTGACGGCAAAAGTGACGGGGGAGATCCACCAGGGTTACCAGAAATACCTCAGCGCGGTTCCTCAGGCCGAGCGGGCGAAATATCCCTACTCGGGCGAGCTGTCCTCCTCGAACGAACTCCAGCTTCTCGTCAACGGCAAGCACAATGTCCTTGAACTCAAGGCCCTCCTTGACGCCCAGTCCCAGAGGAAATCCTCCGTCCAGGGCATTCTCAATTACCTCCAGATCCTGAAAATAGCCGGCTTGGTCGAATACTGAAATTTGATAAAAAAGGGGGACACAGTATTGTGTCCCCCTTTTAAGAATAAGTTGAGGACGACATGCTCCCGACGATAGAGTGGCGTGAGGGCAAGGTCATCATGATCGACCAGCGAAAGCTCCCCGCTCGAGAAGTCTATTGCGTCTGCCGGAGCACTGAGGACGTCGCTCGAGCCATCGAAAAGATGATCATCCGCGGAGCGCCGGCCATCGGCCTGGCCGCGGCGTTCGGCCTGGCTCTCGGCTTTTCGCGGATCAAAAGGGCGAAAGATGCCCGGCTGGAATTCCGCCGCATTTATGCCAGGCTCCGCAGGACCCGGCCCACGGCGCGCAATCTCTTTTGGGCTCTGGAGCGGATGAAGGCCGCGTTCGATAAAAATTTGGCTCTCCCGTTCGGAGAGCTCAAGAAGAGGCTCATCGCCGAGGCCCTGAACATCGAAAACGAGGATGTGAAAGTCAATAAACGGATCGGGCATTTCGGCGGGTCATTGATCAAGGACGGCGATACGGTCCTGACCCACTGCAACGCCGGGGGCCTGGCCACGGCCGCCTACGGAACGGCCGTCGGTATTATCCGGGCCGCCTTCGAGCGGGGCAAAAAGATCCGCGTTTTCGTCGATGAAACGCGGCCCTTTCTCCAGGGCGCGCGGCTCACGGCCTGGGAACTCGAAAAGCTCGGCATCCCTTATTTTGTGATCACGGATAACATGGCCGGCTGGCTGATGCGGAAGGGGGAGGTCAGCCTGGCCGTGGTCGGCGCCGACAGGATCGTTCGCAACGGCGACACGGCCAACAAGATCGGCACTTATTCCGTGGCCGTTCTGGCCAAGGAGAACAACATCCCGTTCTATGTGGCCGCGCCGCTCGCCACGTTCGATTTTTCTCTGAAAACTGGCCGACAAATTCCCATCGAAGAGAGGCCGCCGCAGGAGGTCCGAGAGATCAACGGCAAGCGGATCACGCCTCCGGGCGCTCGGGTGCGCAATCCCGCCTTCGACGTGACGCCGGCGCGCTACATCACGGCCATCATCACCGAGAAGGGGATCGCCCGACCGCCGTATGAGAAGAGCCTGAAAAAACTGGGATAAATGCATCTCCTGGCCATCGAAACATCCTGCGACGAGACCGCGGCGGCCGTCCTCCGCGGCGAGGCCGAAGTCCTGAGCAACATCGTCCTCTCCCAGGATGAAATCCACGCGCCCTACGGCGGCGTAGTCCCGGAGCTCGCCTCGCGACAGCATCTCCGCTCGATCGAATATATCGTCGGCCAAAGCCTCGGCGATGCCGGCGTCGCTCTCGAGAAAATCGATTGTTTCGCCGTGACCCAGGGTCCGGGGCTCATCGGTTCGCTCCTTGTCGGCCTGTCCTTCGCCAAGGGACTGGCCTATTATTATCAAAAACCGCTCCTCGGCATCGATCATGTCCAGGCCCATATCGAAGCCGCCTTTCTCGAGCACGAAGACATCGCCTTTCCCGCCCTGGCCCTCGTCGTCTCCGGCGGCCACACGTCTCTTTATTTCTTGAAGAAACGGCTTGACTTTGAAATTCTCGGCCGAACCCGCGATGACGCGGCCGGCGAGTCCCTCGACAAGATCGCCAAGTTCCTGGACATCGGCTATCCCGGCGGCCCCGCCATTCAGAAACTCGCCGACCCCGGGGATCCGCGGCGCTTTGATTTCGCCCTGCCGCGCATGACCGACCGCAGCCTAGATTTCAGCTTCAGCGGGTTGAAGACGGCCGCGCTGCGGATCATCCGCGAGAATCGAATCACGAAATCCGGCTCGAAACTGCCGGATTTTCTGGCCAGTTTTGAATACGCGGTCGTCCGGGCCCTTCTTGAGAATATGTTCCTGGCCGCGGAGCGGCTTGAGCCGAAATCGCTTCTCATTTGCGGCGGAGTGGCGCGGAACAAAAGACTGAGGATGGATTTTGAAAGCCGGTCTCGGGCTGCCGGCCTGGCTTTTTACATCCCCTCTCCCAAGCTCTGCACGGACAATGCGGCCATGGTCGGCGCGCTGGCCTTGGCCTGGATCAAGAAGGGAGGGAAAGGCCGGAAAAAAACAGGGCTCTCCCTCGATCTCGACCTCGATGCCTACCCCAGACAGCCGCTCGAAGGCTGAAGACTTCTTTTTTGCTCGTTCTGAATTGGAAATCCCGCGGTTCAGGAGGAAAACCCGATGTTCCCGCCATCGTGATTGAAGTCAACCGTATCGCCATAACACTCTCAAGCCGTCCTTGACATCTTTTTAGTCGTGATTCATAATTTCTACGATATTTTGAGGGAAAAACCGGCACAATGACGCACGTCCGGCCGTCTCAGCAAAAAAACGGAATACTTATCCTTTAATCTAAAATCAAAAAGTCAGAGAAGAGGTGGGAGGAACTATGAAATGCCCTCAATGTCATTTTGATAATCAAGATGACAGCTGTTACTGCAGCAAGTGTGCTACTCCGCTCATCTCTTTAAAAGACATTTCTGTTTCTCGCACAAAGACTATTAGAAAATTTAGTAAGGAATTAGGAACAGGAAGCATTATTGCTGGAAAATATGAAATCTGTGAAGAACTCGGAAAGGGCGGTATGGGAGTCGTCTATAAAGCCGAGGATATCAAACTCAGTCGGATGGTTGCCATCAAACTTCTTCCATCCGAGCTAACCGACGACCTGGAGGCTCGTGAGCGATTCGTTCACGAGGCACGCACCGCTTCTGCTTTAGACCATCCGAACATCTGCACTATTTACGAGATAGATGAGACTGAAGAGGGCCGGATATTTATCGCCATGGCATTTTATTCGGGCCGCGCACTGCAGAAAAAGATCAAGCAGGGTCCGCTCTCAATAAAAGAAACTATCGATATTGTGATACAAGTTGCGCAAGGTCTCTCCAAAGCGCACGGCAAGGGGATTGTGCACAGGGATATCAAACCGGCGAATGTCATGTTAGGAGATGATGGCGTGGTGAAGATCGTCGATTTCGGCCTGGCCAAGCTAGCGGGAGGAGCACAATTAACCAGAACATCCGAAATCATGGGCACAGTTGCCTATATGTCACCGGAGCAAGCCAGTGGAGAGAGTGTCGATCAACGTACAGATATTTGGTCTTTAGGTGTCGTGTTTTATGAATTGCTGACAGGACATCTGCCGTTTCAGGGGGAAAACGAGCAATCGATGTTGCATGCCATCATCCACAAAACTCCTGATCCCCCAATGGATTTGAAGAAAGATATTCCGGAGGAAGCAGAATGTATTGTCTTGAATTGTCTGCGAAAACAACCAGAGAGGCGGTATCAATCCGCAGACCGGCTCATATCAGACCTAACCAAGCTTAAAATTTCTCTGGAGAAAGAAAAAGAAGATCTGAGTACAAAGAAAAGATTGGAAGCAGGGAGGGAAATGGAACGGCGGCAAGCGACCATACTTTCCGGCGAGATACTCGGTTATGCGGAGGTTCTGGAGAGCCTGGAAACAGAAGGAGCGGCCTTAGTGATCAATCGCTGTTTTACGATGTTGGATTCTGTTATCAGGAAATACGAAAGCCGGATAGATGAGATCACGAGTGGGAGATTTATGGCGTCCTTTGGTATCCCTCTGGCTATAGAGGATGCACCAAAAAAGGCGATAAATGCGGCTATAGAATTACGTAACAGTCTGGATACATTCAACAAGAGAGAGAACATCAGGATTCCTCTGGGGGTACGTATCGGAATCAACTCCGGAACAGTCGTCGCCGGCGTCGGCACCACAGACAAGGTATATTCAGTCATAGGTGAGGATGTTAATCTTGCCGCTCAATTGAGAGATATGAGTACAAAAAACAACATCACCATCGGTCCCTTAACCTACAGATACACGAAGAACGATTTTGAATTTGAAGCTTTAGATTCCGTCTCGCTAGAAGGCAGAACAGAGCCTATCACTGTCTTCAAACTTCTATCAGTTAAGGAGAGAGTGTACAGAGCTCGTTTGGGAGCGGAAAGGATGATCTACTCCGATATGGTGGGTAGAGAAAACGAACTGGACAAGCTCAAATTGCACGTGTTCAAAGCCATCAATGGGGAAGGATCAATCGTGAATTTAATCGGGGAAGCCGGCATAGGAAAATCTCGTCTTGTTGAAGAGTTGAATAGAAACGATGAATTGAAGAAAGTCACTCTGATGAGAGGACGGGCTTTATCCATCGGTTCAAACCTGAGTTTTCATCCCGTTATTGATATCCTGAAGAGTTGGGCCCAGATAAAAGAAGAGGATCCTCCGGCCGCTTCTGCCCAGAAAATTGAAAAAGTCATCAGGAACGTCTTTCCGGAGGGAGTGTCAGAGATTTTTCCTTTTATTGCTACCCTGATGGGGATAAAACTTACGGGAAAACATGCAGAGCGGATCAAGGGAATAGAGGGAGATGCCCTGGAAAAGCTCATCCTGAAAAACATTCGTGATCTCATCGCCAAGGCCTCGGTCATCAAACCCCTGGTTTTTGTCCTCGAAGATCTTCACTGGGCTGACTCAACTTCTGTTGATTTGTTCGAATCCCTTTTTAGATTGGCAGAAAGCAAAAGCATCCTGTTTATCAATGTTATGCGGCCGAATTATGAGACGAGCGAACGTATATTAAGAACGATCAGAAACAGGTATCCCGCTTTTTCCACCGAAATTCATTTGGAGCCTCTGGACGACAGTCAGTGTGAAGCCCTCATCGGAAATCTTCTCAATATGGAAGCTCTTCCAATCCGCATCAAAGAACTCATTGCCCGGAGGGCAGAAGGGAATCCCTTTTTCATTGAAGAGGTGGCCCGCTCATTCATCGATGACGGAATTGTGGAAATTGAGAACGGTCACTTCAGGGTGACAGAAAAAATCGATTCAGTGGTCATCCCCGAGACCATAAATGACGTCATCATGGCCCGTGTTGATAAGCTGGGAGAACAGACAAAATCCTTGTTGAGAAGCGCATCTGTTATCGGCAGAAATTTCTTCTACAAGATCCTGACTGATGTTGCCAAATCAATCGAAGAAATAGATGACAAGCTTGAACATTTAAAGGAAGTTCAGCTCATCAAAGAGCGACGAAGGATGAAGGAGCTTGAGTATCTGTTTAAACATGCTCTTGCCTGGGACGCCGTGTATAATTCCATACTTCTCAATAAAAGGAAACAACTGCATCTTGACGTAGCTCGCTCCATCGAATCCGTATTTAGTGAAAGACTCCCCGAATTTTACGGAATGCTCGCCCTTCATTACAGTCGAGGTGAGAATCTTGAAAAATCAGAAGAATATTTAATTAAAGCGGGTGAAGAAGCGCTAAAAACTGCTGCTTCTAATGAAGCCCTGAGCTACTTTCAGGAGGCATTAAGTCTCTATCAAAAAAAACATGGTGATGCCGGCGATCCCAGAAAAATCTCTCGTCTTGAAAAATCCATTGCCCTGGCATTATATAACAAAGGGCGCTATGCAGAATCCTTGAATTATTTTGATAATGTCCTGGATTATTTGGGTATAAAACGTCCAAAAAATAAATTAATCTCTGGTATTAATCTTCTATTAAATCTTTCCAATGTCTTACTAAATCTCTATATTCCGCAAAAAAAGAAAAACATTATTCCTGCAGCAAAGGATAATGAAATTGCTGATCTGATGTACAAAAGGGGAGAAGTATTATCGTCTTTAGATAGGACTCGTTTCTTTATGGATTCTATTGGACTTATAAGAAGGTTTAATAAACTTGATTTATCTGGAATAGAAAATGGAACGACGCATTACGCGGCTAGCAGTGCCCTTTTTTCTGTATCTGGGATATCATTTCAAATAAGTAAAAAGATATTGGATTATTCCAGTAGTTTTATTGATAAAAGAGACAAGAAATCTGTTTTCCGCATAAATGTCTACCAGCTATTGCACGACTACTTAGCGGGGAACTGGGATAAGGATTTAGAATACAACCAAAGTATCATTGATGACATGTTAAAGTTAGGTGATATGTTTTTGCCTCGTATTCAACTCTCTTGGGGCGGTTTAATAAAATTGGAACAAGGGAATTTCAATGAAGCAAATATTATGGTGGAAAAGCTAAATGAAATCGGGGAAGAATATGAACACGATGGATCCATTTCAGGTAAATATTCACTGAATGCGATTTTATTATTGAAAAAAAGACAATTGCACGATGCTCTTGATGAGGCAAACAAGGGCATTGATGTTCAAAAAAGCATGCACAAAAACCATCTTTTATTAGAAATGCTAGGAATAAAAATAAATATTCTGATCATTCAGAAGGATATAGATATGGCAGCAAAGACATTAATAGAGGCAAAAGAACTTTTATGTCGCGAAAGGAACATTACTCCTTTTTACATGGGCCATTTCCTCCTCAGTCAATTCATGTTTGACCTTTTTTTGTTTGAAGAATCGATAAAATCTAATGAAGAATTGAAAATATCAAAATTGCGTAAGAAGACGTATCAAAGTGGGAGAGCTGCGATAAAAAACGCTCTGAAATACGCTGCCAATAAAACAGAAGTATTTAGATATAGGGGCGTGTCTTACTGGCTCATGGGGAAGCAGGAAAAAGCTATTCGATGGTGGAGAAAAAGCATTAGTATTGGGAGAGAACTGCAGGCGTTACCCGAACTTGCCAGGACGTATATGGAAATAGGAAAGAGACTGATGGAGACAAAAAGCAAGTCTAACGAAATAGATGGTCAAGGATATAAATGGTATTTGAATGAGTCGGAAAAGATATTTAAGAAATTGAATTTGGAGTGGGATATTGAAGAGTTAAGTAAGCTGAGGATCTTTGAGGAAGATAAATAGAATTGAGGGAAAAAGCAATTATGATAAAGAGGAAATTATTATGAAAATGGAAAATCATAATAAATCGAACAAAATAGAAAGAATATCCAAACTTCTTGATAAGAGAAGCAAGCTGCCAATTGCCTTTAGCCTAGGGACAACGGAGGGGAAAAGTATTGCTATCGGAGGAGAAAAACCCGAGTTTAAGATAATCATTAAGAATAAGAATGGTCTAAAGGCCATAAAATCATTAAATGAACTGAAAGTGGCTGAAGCCTACATTAAAGGTGATTTAGATGTTGAAGGTGACTTGATTAAAGCGATGTCAATAAGAAACGTGCTCGCAGATCGAAATACATGGATAAAGGTCTGGAGACGGCTGGCGCCGACGATATTTGGACGAGTAAGACTAAATCCAAAATGGATTGCAAAGCATTATGATTTGAACAATATACAATTGATCCTCATTGATAATAAATACAATACATATACCCCAGGGATATATGAAAACGATAATGATAGCGGAGAAGAGGGAGCCGAGAGGAAATTAAATATTGCTTTCCAGTCGCTGCGCCTAAAGCCTGATGACTCCGTGCTTGACATCGGCTGTGGTTGGGGTGGATTCTTGCGTTTCGCCGTCGGCAAGGGTGCTCATGTCACTGGGATTACCCTATCTAAGGATCAAAAGCAATACGTTGAGGATTTAATTAAAGAAAACGAGTTCAAGGCAGAAGTGCTGTACCAAGACTTTTTTACCTTTCAGCCCAAAAAGAAATATGATGGCATCGTCATGATGGGAGTGCTTGAGGACCTATCTGATTACCAGCGAGTCATGAGCAAACTGCCGAGTTTCTTGAAACTCGGCGGGCGAATTTATCTAGACTTTAGTGCTTCAAAAACGTCTTTTAGTACAACCAGCTTCACCACTAAGTATGTTTGGCCGGGCGCGTTTCGGCCAGTGTACATGCCTCAATTCATTGAGGCCATAAGAAAGTCACCATTTGAGATCGTTGCCATTTATAATGATCGCCATAACTATTATCTCTGGAGTAAGAAAGGGCATGAGCGTTGGATAGAAAAGAAAAAAGAAGTCATTATGCGGACAGACGAGCAGTTCTGGCGCATGTTCCGGATCCTCCTGGCCGGATTAGCAGGCGAAATGAGTAGTCCCTCCTATTCTTTAACCGCATACCGGATGCTGCTAGAACTGCCGAAAGATATCGTCATGGCCTAAGCTAAACTCCCACCCTCAGCCTTTCCGCTGATCAAGGCCTCAAGTCAAACGCTGAGAATAGAAACTTTATGCTCTCTGATTCGTATTATTATAGGTGGAGCGTATATTTATGTTTTTTTTTGAGCCCACAATTTGATACACTGTTCGATTAACATATCCGATTTTTCTCCAGGAGGAGAGACATGAAACTGAAAACGAGCTTTCTTTTGATGTTGGCCCTGACGCTTGTCTTCTTCAGACCCGCCCCGGCTCAGGAAAAGCAGACACTGAACCTCAGCCTCGAGGATTGCATCGCCAAAGCCTTGAAAAACAACCTGAACGTGGCCGTCGAGCGGATGAATCCGGAGCTGGCGGACATTTCTCTTTCCAAGGCGAGGGAGACGTTCATGCCCAGCTTCGAGCTGAGCTTCGGCTCCAACCGCCAGGAAACGCCCTCTTACTGGTGGATCCAGGGCGCCGGCAACAGCATCAGCAAAATGTCCGACTACGGTCTGACCATCGTCGAAACGATCCCCACCGGCGGCAGTTTCTCGCTGTCGCTCCAGAGTTACAAATCAAACACGAACCAGCCCTTCCAGCTCATCAACCCGCGCTACGGCAGCACCCTCCGCTTTGATTTCAGCCAGCCCCTTCTTCGCAATTTCGGCCCGAAAATCGCCCGGCGCCAGGTCCATCTGGCCGAGATGAACCTCGATATCTCGGAGCTCCAGCTCCGGAACACCCTGATCGATACGATCTATCTCGTCCAGCAGGCCTACTGGAACTACGTTTATGCCGTTGAAAATTATGAAGTGAAGAAGCAGTCCCTTCAACTCGGCCGCGATCTTCTGGCCAAGAACAGGAAGGAAGTCGAGTTCGGGCAGCTCGCGCCGATCGAGATCCTGACCGCAGAGTCCGTCGTCGCCCAGCGCGAGGCCGACCTCATCCAGGCCGAAGGGCTCATCACCCGGAGCGAGGAAGTGCTCAAATCGATGATCAACCTGGCAGCCGAGGGAGACGCCCGTCTGAAGAAACTCGTCCCCAGCGACAAGCCCGAATTCAAGGAAGCCCGAGTCGTTCTCGACGAGGCTTTGAAAGAAGCCCTCGAGCGCCGGCCCGACCTCATGATCCTGAAGAAGAGCCTGGAGACGAAAGCTCTCAACCTCAAGGTGGCCAAGAACCAGACCCTCCCCAGCCTGGATTTGCAGCTGTCCTACTGGAGCCCCGGGATTTCTGGCGACCGGCTGCTCTACCTGGACGACAACCCGTTCTTGGGCGTCATCGTCGGGAAAGAGCCGGGAAGCCCCGGGAATTCGCTCCGCGACGCGTTCAAGCTCCTTTATTCAAACTGGAACGTCGGCCTGACGCTCTCGATTCCGCTGAGCAATTTTACGTCCAAGGCCGATTATGCCTATGCCAAGATGGACCTCAGCCAGAGCCAGGTCAAGCTCAAAAACTTGGAGCAGCAGGTGGAGCTCGAAGTCAGCGACGCCGTCCGGGCCAACGAAACGAACGCCAAGAAGGTCGAAGCCTATCGGGTGGCGCGGGACCTGGCCGAGAAGAGCCTGGACGCCGAAGAGAAAAAACTCAAGGTCGGGCTTTCGACGAACTATTTCGTCCTCGAATTCCAGGAGAAGCTGGCCAACGCCCGCTCTATGGAAGTCAAGGCCAAAATCGACTACATCCTCTCCATGGCGAGTCTGGAGAGGGCCATGGGTCTGAGCCTCGCGAAGCGGAACATCAAGGTCGGCGAATAAAACGCTCGTTTTGAGGTTATTGAGGTGACAGATAACCAAATCCCCAAATTCAACTCAATCGAATTTTGAGAATGCGTTGATTGTCACCGAAATTTATTTAATCCACGACTTTGCCCATAAGTCAGGATATACGGCGATTGAGGTTGTTGATACATTTTTGAAAAGTCATATGATCATTGTCCTTCAGCCCATTCGCCTTTAAAAGAGGGCGGCCCGGAAAAAACCTGTCCCTTACAAATTAATTTTTTTGAGCAGAGCGATAAACCTCGGATTCGCGCGCAATCTTTCGAACCGGGGATCCGACTTGATGATGCTGATATAACCTGCCCGTTCCTCGTAGGCCTTCTCCAGATATTTCAAGGCCTGATCATCATCGCCGAGCCCCAAATAGATCGCCGCCTTGTCATACGCCGATATATATGACTTCCCGGATAACTCGTTCAGCGTGGCCAGTATTTTTTCGGCTTCTGTTCTTTTCCCGGATACGGCCAGGGCATGTCCGAGAGCCGCCAATATTTCCGTATTCCCGGGTGAGAAATCAACGGCTTTTTCCAGCGCTTCGATGGCCTCCGCAAACAGTCCTTTTTCCAGATAGGTTTGCCCAAGCCGCTCGTGAGCGAGAGCATAATTGGGGTCCATCTCCAACGTTTTCTTAAAAATTTCGATAGCCCGATCGTAGTCGCGGGCAAAATAATGAACCCAGGCGACATTCGTGTTGATGATAAGGGAGAGGGGATCGAGCTCGACAGCTCTCTTGATCTCGGCCAAAGCTTCGTTGTGCCGTCCCAACACAGACAGGAAAAGCGCATACCAATGATGAGCGGTCGCGTAGTTCGGGCTGAACTCAATAGCCAGTTTGAATTCTCTCTCGGCGGTTTTCCAATCAAAATCATAATTCCTCTTGATGTACGCCAGCGAGGTATGAGCCTCTCCCAATGTTTTATCGATCTCCAGAGCTCTCCCCGCAGCCTGGACCCCTTTTGGATATGCTTCCGTCGGAGAAACATAACCATAGCGCCCTATCAAGGAGTAGGAATCAGCCAGCCCGGCATAGGCCAGGGCATAGCGCGAGTCTTTTTCAATCGCTTTATTAAAACATTCCAGGCTTTTTGCGACCCCCTCCTTTGTTCTTTTATTCCAATAGAATCGCCCGGTCAGGTAGTCTTGATAGGCGGCCGGATTCTCCGTATAACGCTTGGCTAGTCGCTTTTTCTCTTCTCCGCCTAGCTTCAGCCGTAGATTTTCGGCAACGGAATTCGAGATCTCCTCTTGAACGTTAAAAATTTCAGGGGCTTTTCGTTTATACTGCTCGCCCCAGATCCGGCTGTTATCGGCCGTTCTCACGAGCTCGACCCGAATGGAAAGCTCATCTTCGACCTGAATGATCTTACTGATAAGTACGGCGTCAACACCGAGCTCTCGTTTGACCACTTGGGGATCTACGTCTTTTCCCTTGTACCGCATCACCGAGCTCAGGGCGATGACCGTCCTCAAGCTTGACAGCTGCTGGAGGCTGCTGATTATGCTTTCCGGCATCCCTTCGCTGAGATACTCCAGATTGGGATTGGCTCCGGTGTACCCAAAGGGCAGGACGGCAATAGAAAGGATAGGTTCGACGCCCGCCGGCAGGACGGCCCTTTTCTGGGGGAGAATCCGCCAGACGATGACGGCGACGGCCGCGAGCGCAATGATAATGGAAACCGGGACGGCGAGCTTTCGTAGGGTGAACTTGACCGTGATCTCGCGAGAGGTGAGAGTTTTTCGCTCGGGGATGATGCGGTCCGTCGTGGGAATGCCCTTTTCGATTTTCTCGAGCTCAGTCCCGACCTCTGCCGCCGTCTGATATCTCGCGCTCTTATCCTTTTCCAGGCAGCGGAGGATCAAACGGCTGAGGTCGTCGGGGACGTTCGGGTTGATCGACTTCGGGCACTTCGGCGCCTCGCCCTTGTGCTTCATGGCGATGCTCAAGGCCGTATCCCCCTCGAACGGCACCCGGCCCGCCACCATCTCGTAGAGAATGACGCCCAGCGAGTAGATGTCCGATCGCGGGTCCACCTCCTTGGCCTCGGCCTGCTCCGGGCTCATGTACTCCGGCGTCCCGATCAGCACGCTTGGGCCCGTGATCCCTTTCTCCCTTATCGACCGGGCGATCCCGAAATCCATGATCTTCACGTTCCCGGCCTTGTCGAGCATGATGTTCTGCGGCTTAAGATCCCGGTGCCCAGCTGGTGCGCCTCGGCCAGCCCGTCGCAGACCTGCCGTCCGACGCCCAGGACCGTCCCCAGGCTGAGGCTCCCCGACATCCGGATCATCGTCTTAAGGTCTTCCCCCGACACATATTCCATGGTGATGAAATGGGACCCCTCGGCCTCGCCGATGTCGTACATCCCGCAGACGTTCTTCTGCCTGATCTTCCGCGCCAGCCGGAGCTCGTTGCCGAAGCGCTCGATGGTCTCTTTATGGGCTGCGATTTCGGGCTTGATGAGCTTAAGGGCGACCTTTTCCCTGATCTTGGTGTCATGCGCCTTGTAGACGCGGCCCATCCCGCCTTTGCCCAGCTCTTCGATGATCTGGTAGCGGCCGGCAAAGGTCGAGCCCGTGGTCAGCTCGCGGGCGGATGTTTTAAGAGTTTCCGTGACTTCGGGACGAGTGTCTTTGGAAGGGGAGAGCTGTGTGCCGCACCCTCCGCAGAATTTCTGCGTCTCAGGATTGTCGTAATGGCATTTCGGGCACGTAACGACCACGGCTTATACCCTCTAAAATATGGCTAAAGATTATCAAGGAACGGCGAAAGAGTCAACCCGCCTTATAGCTCTTTCTCCACCGCCGTTTTTTTTAACTTTCCGCTCTCCGATTTGCCCTTGATGTTGATCGCTGTCCAAAAAGCGCAAGAGGATGGGTGCCGGCGATGGGGGATTTCGTGTTTTGATATGCCTTGTTTCATGGTCCTTTTGTTGTTATCATAACTTCGTGAATATCAATGAAATTCTAGCAAAAATCCGTGGGATGCAGTCCCCCCTCGGCCGCCAGCTCTATATGGTCGGACTGATCACCCGAATCCTGGAAGAACGAGGAAAACCCGCGCCGGTTTTAATCGGCGGTCTGGCTCTCTCCTATTATTCCCGGGACGTCTATTTTACTTCGGACATCGATTTAGCTTATGCGGACCTGGAGGCCCTGGATGAGGCCTTGGGAAGTCTGGGTTTCGTCAGGCGAGGCCGGTATTGGGTTCAAACCGAGCTCGATATCGCGGTCGAAGCGCCGGCGAGGAGCTTGGCCGGGGAAGACGCCCCGGTTGAGACGGTGGAACTCGAAGGCGGTTTGCGCTGCGTGGTCCTTGGCCTCGAGGATTTGATCATCGACCGTCTGAACGCCTGCAAACACTGGAAATCCGAAATCGATTGCGAGATGACCGAAATCCTGATCGCTCGATATCGGGACGAGCTGGACTGGGCTTACCTGGAACGCAAAACGGTGCTTCCGGAAAACGACACGTTGGCGGAGCTGTCGTCTCTCAGAAACAAGGGACGAGGATGATTCGGAAAAGCGGCCCTCCGCGAAAAATGTCTGTTACCGAATTTCTTCTCATTCGGGATGAGCGGGGATTGGGTAAATACAGGAAGAGTCTGAGGAGAGAGCCGGAAGAGCGGGCGATTCTCTTTGAGCTGGCCCTCAGGAAAATCGAAAAAGCGGAGCGGGATAACTTTACCACCGTCGGGTTCCGTCGTAGACGGGTGAATTTTCTTAAAACCTCATCGTGAATTTTAACTGGACCCAGCATGGATGGCGAGCCAATGATGAGCCGTTGCCGAGCGGGCGAGCGCCGGGATCTTGAGATGACCGTGAACGGACACTCAGCCAAGGTCTTTTCTCCCTTTCTGTGTTTCTTATTTTTTCTCTTCATTTCAATCTTGTGCCATCCCGTCTACCCCCAAGAGCTTCCGGGGAACGCCGATCAGGCAAGATTAAAGAAAATCCTGGACGCGGCGGGGGATTACTGTGAAAGATTGAAAAATATGGCCCTTAATTTTATCTGCCATGAAAGCATCAAAGAAAAGACGTCCGAGTTCGGGAAAACAGTGCTTTTCAGACTCAGCCAGGACAAACCGCGTCGCTTTTTGACTCTCGACGATTTGAGGGCGGTCAAGACCGCGAAGAATTCTTACATTTATGACTACCAATTGATTAAAAAGGGCGACGATTTCAAAGAAAAACGGGACCTCCTCGAAGAGAACGGCAAAAAAAGAAATAATAAAGACGTCGAACTTCAAACGCTGAGGATGTCGGCCAAATATTTGGTTTTCGGCCCGGTGGGATTTTTAAGCAAAACATGGCAGCCGCATTTTCATTATGAAATCATCGGCGCCGAAATCATCCATAAAAAAAACGCGATCGTCATCCGGGCTGTGCCGCGGGAGATCACGGAGGAGAATTTTTGTTTCGGCCGGATCTGGGTCGACGAAAGCGATTCAAGCATTCTCCGGATCGAATGGGAACCGCAATCCATCGTCAATCTCAAGGAAACCGTCGAATCTTCGATCGGCGAGCTCAAAAGAAAGATCGCCTGGACGGTCACCTATGATATCGTCAAGAACGGCGTTCGCTTTCCCGGCGCGCAATCGATCAAGGAAACCTACATCACCAAGAACGGAAAAGAACACGTCAAGTACGAAGCCGAATACATCTATGACAAATATAAATTCTTCACGGTCGAAACAGAGGTCATATTTGAATAAATATTCCGGGTTGTTTACAATATTTTTTGGCTCAGGGATGATCGGAGAGAGCCCGGAAACGGAAAGGGAGGCTGTTTCAGAATGAGAAACGAAATGAGGTTCATTCTTTCCTTGGCCGGATCAACTTTGATTTTAGGTCTCGTGGCTTTCGACGCTCCAAAAAACGAGGCTCAACAAGTTCTCCGGCATGACGCGGCGGCCGTGGTCAAGCTCGTCCCGGTCCGCGTCCTGGACGCGGAGGGCCGGCCGGTCCGCGGGCTCAGGAAAGAAGATTTCGTCCTCTACGACAACGGCGAGCTCAAGACCATTACCGAGTTCGAGGTCTACGAGTCGGGCGAAACCCGAATCGCCGCGGAAGCCGCGGCCGCGGCCGAAACGCAAGCCCGGCCGGAGGCCAAGCGGAAATATTTTTTCGTTCTGGACATGCAGGGCAGCGATATGTTCGGAAATCGGGATTCGAAAAATGCCGTTCTCGAATTTGCCGAAAAACAGCTCAAGCCGGGGGACGAAGCCTGCGTCATGACGTTCGGCGCGTTGACCGGCTTGGTGCTGAGGCAGTATCTGACTTCCGACCTGGATAAAATCAAAAAGGCGATCCGCCGCTCCATCGAGATGGGCGGGGGGGGCGGCGAAGGAGTGAGCCAGGTTCCGGGCGGTGCGGCGGTGGCGGGCCGGGAAATCGACGTCGAAAAGGACCTGGCCGGAGTCGGGAGGGCTGTGGCGGGCAGAGACGTGGAAGGACAGGCCAGGGGTGAAAGGGCGGAGGCCATCACGAGCGGTGAGGCCGGCGATTCGCTTTTCGGAAGCGGGGGAATCGAGCTCGACACGGCGGGCGGGGGAGCGGGGGCCAGGGCGGCCCGGAACAAGGCGGATTTCGACTTGAGCATGGCGGAACTCGCCAAGGCCATGAAATACATCCCGGGGACCAAGAGCGTCGTCTACTTTTCGATGCGTACGCCCGGAAAGGACGTGAGCCGGCTGTTTGCCGAGGCGAACTCGACGATCTATGCGGTCAACACGAACAGCGTGCCGGCAAAAGGCGGAGGGGCGGGAGCCAGCCGAACGAGGGAAATGAAGAAGCTGCAGGGGGATGCCTTGAAGGATTTTGCCGAGGCGTCGGGCGGGCATTATTTCGCCGACGTCAAGGAAGCGAAAACGATCGCCCGGGAAGTCGAAGTCTTGAGCGGCAATTATTATGTCCTGGGCTATTACATCAGCCCGTCATGGGACGGCCGGCTGCACGAGATCAAGGTCAACGTCAATCAGCCGGGCTTCCGGGTCCTGGCCCAAGCAGGGTACAGCGATCCGAAGCCATTCGCCGCCTTATCGGACCTCGAGAAAAAGCTCCAGCTTTTCGACCTGGCTCTCTCCGATAAGCCGGTGACGACCGAAGCGCTCGATCTTCCCGTCGAAGTTCTGTTCGGCTCCGCGATGAAAGAGGCCAACACGGCCGTCCTGCTGAAATTGGCCGTGGATGAGAAGACCGGCGTTCCGCCCGGGAAAACGGAGATCTTCACCTTCATTTTCGACAAGGAACGCAAAATCCAATTAGCGGAGCGGGGAGAGATGGATTCCGCGCCCCACGCCCAGAAGACGCTTTTCCCCTACATCCTGACCACTCTTCAGCCCGGGGAATACGAGGTTCGGGTCCTGGCGAGAAATATGGAGACCGGGCAGTGCGCGGCTTCGAGATTATCGTTTACGGTCCCGGCGCCGGCCGCCGCTTCCCGCATGTCGTTATCCTCACCCCTCCTTATGATCCCCGGGAAAAAGGCCGAATTCGTGAGGATGGCGCGTCCGACGAAGAAAGAGAAGGAACCGATGTCCATCATCCGTTTCTATCCGTTCCTGCCGGCCGACTCGACACCGCTCGTGGATGACCTGCCGCCTGACGCCGGCAAGGTTTTGGCCCTGCTTCCCCTCGATTACGGGGCCGGCAAGCCGGCCGAGGCCAATCTCGATGTCAAACTTTTCCGGGCGGACGACGCGGAGGAAATCCAGGTCGATTGGGACCTCATCGATACAAAGAATGCGGAGTCGGGAAAGGATTTTCTTTTGATCGGAATAGGCTTCAAGGGCCTCAAGCCAGGCGCCTACCGGCTGGAATTTTCGTTGACGGACATCAAGGCCGGCGCGAAGGCGTCCGCGACGGCGAGTTTCAGCAAGAAATAAAGATGAAAAGGGGAGTCGACATACACCGGCCCTTCAAGCATGATTATGGGGTCAAACCTGCTCATTGCGCAAATATGCGCAATGAGCAGGTTGACGCTTTTATCCTTAATATTTAACTTGACATATTAAATATTCAGGCTTATCTATTTTGCAATTATTAACAAGAGCAGATAATGGGTTATATCCCTGTCATGTTGAGCGTAGCGAAACATCTTATGGCTGTTATTAAAACGAGATTCTTCGCTTTGCTCAGAATGACATCTATTTTGTGCTCTCTTTGGTAAATTTCATCCACAGACCGGAATAAACGTTTGAGGGGGTATAATCGTATTTAGGACGACAATGGTCTCCATGGATGACGGCCGGATCATTGCCCGATGCCTGGCAGGCGAACGGGAAGCCTTTGAGATGATCGTGAACAAATACCAAGCCGGGATCCTCTCTCTGGCCTGGAGCGTCCTGGGAAACAGGGCTGAGGCCGAAGACGCGGCTCAGGAGGCTTTTATCCGTGCCTATATGTACTTACGAAATTTCGATCAGGCCCAGGGATTCAAGAACTGGCTCTATGCCATTGCTTATAAAAGATGCCTGGACCGGATAAAAAAAAGGAAGACGGAGAAAAAATTCAGGTCCCGAATGGAGGAAGTCGCGGCTCCGGTCTCAAGCGGTGTCGAAACGGAGCGCAGGATCGAAAAATCGGCAGTCATCGGTCCGCTTTTAAAAAAGCTCACCGTCAAAGAACGCCTGGCGCTGACGCTGGCCCTGAATGAAGGATACACCGCCTCGGAAATCGCCGCGCTTCTTCATTGTGCGGAGAGCACGGCCAGGGTTTATGTGTTTCATGCCAAAAAGAAATTGAAAGGATGGCTTGAAAGGAATCCCCATGTGCAAAGTCTATAAGATTTTATACGCGATCCTTCCCCTCAAAAAATGGAGAAGCGTCCTCATTCGAGGGCATTTTGAACGCTGTCCGAGCTGCTCTGCGGAAATGGATGGGCTCAACAAAGGAGCCGGCGTCTTTTTTAGGCCGGGTTGGATTCAAGAAACGAGGAATTTATGGCCGCGGGTCCGCCGCGGGATTTTCTCCTTTGAAAATAGGCCGGAAGAGTTTTGTCCGGACATCCATGCGGCGCGTTTCCGCGTCAAGAAATGGCGGCTGGCCGCAGCTTTTTCGGCTCTTTTTGTTCTCGGGGTGATCGGCTTTTTCTTCCTGGGGCATCATGAACGGAATGTTCTCGCACCCGAGCTCGTTCCGCTCCAAGCGCCGGCGGCCATGGCGCCGAGGATTCAGGTCATTTCAGTCGAGCTCAAAGGGAAGCGGGCCAAAGCTTATATTTATCAAACGCCGACAGCGTCTTTTATTTGGATCGCTCCGGCAAAAGACATTGGGGGCTAAAATGAGAAATTTTCAACACAAGATTTCGGCATTTGTGGGAATCCTATTATTCACGGGATTAGCGGCTTTTGCCGACGAGGACCTGATCATCGAATCCAGATTTTTCAGGGCGAAGATGGCTGAAGGAACGGTTATGTCCGAGCCGGCGGTGATCATCACATCCTTTTCCGATCCCGTCTTCCTTCCCGATCCGCCGGCATCTTATGCCGCAGAAGCCAACTTGACCTATGTCTCGGCCATGAAGGCGGAGCTATCGGGGGTCTACAGGCTCAGGCAAGTCGATTTCCTGACTCTAGGCCGGATCGCCTGGGACGGGAAAAAGGAACTCCTGAACGAAGCGATCGTCCTCGACGGAATGCTGTATGTGATCTTTTATCGTCCTCAAAAGAGGGAAGGGTCGAAGCTCTCTTTGAAAATCGAAATCCGGCGGCATTCGGGATTGAAAATTCTTTCCCAATATCGTGAGACGTGGAACGGCCAACAGCGCATCCTATCACTCGCGGAATCCGAAAAAATTGAATCCGCCTGGGGAGCCGGAGAAAAGATCCTGAATACCGAAATCGCGACCCGCCTCGATGATTCCGTCGTCTTCGGCTTCCCAGTCAACGGGCATGCCATCTTTTTATCCCTTCAGGCGAAAAAGCCGGATGGGGATGATGAACGCGATAAATCGATAAAGGTCGCGTCCGATGAGACGGCTTCCCTGATTGCCGATTCCTACGTCCCCCCCAAACCGCGCCATCAAATCACGCCTCTATATCCGGAGAATTGTAAACTAAAAGGAATTGAAGGATTGGTCACCCTCTTCGTTCAAACGGATGAATCGGGCAAAGTGAGATCCGTTAAGCTTTGGCAAAAGGCGCACCCCGATCTCGACAAATCCGCTCTCGAAGCTCTCCGTCAGTGGACGTTTGATCCCGTCTTAGAAAAAAACAAGCCGGCGCCGGCGTCTTTTTTCATGACGGTTGATTATAAATTGCCCGCGGCGGCATCTCCGGCCGGAACCGCGGAAAGCAAAAAAGATAAAACGGGGAGGATCGAAGAAGATATAAGACGCGAATAACTGCGGCGGACCGATTTCTTCATGAGGCACGAATGAGAAAGACGAGTTTTTCAGGGTGGAGACCGATAACCGGACCATAAGGTAAGGCGATGAAAATTCCGCTCGCGTTCTTTATGAATTTCGCGGCGGCGCTCATCTCCCTTGGTTTCCAGGCCGACAATCCCTCTCAGGTTTTCAATTATTTTACCGGTTCCCCGCCGCCCGCTCTCGAGATTGTTAAATTGGGAGGGGGACTCTATCTGGCCAAGGGCGAATGGGGAGCCAATGTCGGCTTCTTCGTGGGGGACGACGGCGTCTTCGTCATCGACGCGAAGGCGACCGACAGCGCGACGAAAAAGGTCGTCAAGGAAATCCGCAAGATCACTCAAAAACCGATCACCAAAGTCGCCTTCACCCACAGCGACTCGGATTGTTTCAACGGATACGGATGTTACCCCGGCACGGCCGAGATCATCTGCAGCTCGAGGTGCCGCCGGGAGCTGGCGGTTGGCATGTGGACATTGCTGGAGATGAACGCGCCCTCGGACATTTATTCGTCGGGATCGACGTCGATGCCGATGCCGAATTTTGCCCCGGCCGTCTCTTTCGAGGGGCAATTGAATCTCCGGTTCGGGTCCGAGACGATCGAGTTCTTTAGCTATGGCCCGGCCCATACGAGCGGAGACGTCGTCATCTCGTTTCCGGCCAGGGGCGTGGCCTTCATCGGCGATCTCGTCTTCGTCCATCATGAGCCGCTCATTCAAAGCCTTAAAGGGGGGTATTCTTTCGGACTCGTGACGAAGCTGAGCATCCTCCTCAACACCCGGCCCGAGATCCGGACATTCATCCCCGGCCACGCGGATCCCATCGACCGGGAAGAGCTCAGAACCATCGTCCGCTCCATCGAGGAAACCCAGGCGAAGGTCATGGGCATGGTCGATGAAGGGAAAACCCTGGCCGACGTGAAAAAAGCCTTTCATGTTTTCGATCCGCCGAAGGGCGACGGAAATTGGGTCTGGCCGAGCCTGGCGATGACTTCTTTCAGGGAGTTGACCGAGAGGCGGATCGTCGGCCAAACGACGAACGTCAAGGAAAAGGACCGATGAACTTTCAAAAGAGCCACGATTGTTTCTCTCAAGAAAGCTATCGATTGAGGAGGAAGTCCTTCCCGGGTTTTTGGATCTTGTTGTTTTTTATATCGGGGACAGTGCTTTTCGGGCAGAAGGTAAAAACCGACGTCACGACTTTGGACGACCTTTTTTTCAATGAGCTGAAAAACCTCGTCATGCCGAAAAACGCCATTGAATTGGTAAAAGGACCTTCCCTGAACATCCCTGGAACACCTGCGCTTCGGCGGATGACGACGGACTCCGCCGGGAATATCTATCTCTCCGAAGCGAAAAAAGCCACAGTCGTTAAGCTCACCCCCGAGGGTATTCTTGATGAAGAGTTCGTCGGGAACGTCGCGAAAAAAAAGCGATTGACGAATCCGCGCGCTTTGTCGATCCATAAAGACCAGCTCTTGGTCCAGGACCAAGAGAGGATCGTCGTCTTCGATCTCAAGGGAAGATTCGTTAGTTCGAGAGAGATTCCAAATGCCGATGACATGGCGATCGACGAGAACGGCACCATCTTCGTATCGCCGTCGATCACGGATCCGAGAATTCCCCTCGTAGAAACGTACACCATGCAGGGAAAGAAAGTGAATTCATTCGGGGCTCCCATAAATTTCCGCCATAGTCTCGGTGAATTGAATAGGAGATCTTTGCTTCTCAACGGAGACATGGTTTACGTTGTTTTCACGTTTTTTCCCATCATCCGCAAGTACAGCAAGAAGGGAGAATTTATCGAGGAATTCCGAATCGAAAATAATTTCACTCGAATCAAAGAGGAATTCAACTTGAAAAGATTGGGGGAAGGGATCGCCGATCCGGCCAAACGCTTCGGATATATGGAGATCATCAGCTCCGGCTCGGTTTTTAATGGCTTGTTGTATACGATCAACGGCTATCCGTTATTGATGATCTACGAAATCGAGAATAACGGTAAGGTTAACACCATATATTGGAAGGATTTGGAAGAAATTTACGTTCCCAAGGATATTGCGATCGATGAGGCGAACAAAGAGATCAGATTTCGCATCCTGCGAAGTTCTCCGGACTCTATCTTGGATGTTTTCTCGACGCCTCGAAAGAGATGAACAGAAATTGGACATCAACTCATGGATCGATCCCCTATCTTCGGTTCTCCGCCGGCCGGGGTTGATAAATTATGCCAAATTAACACGACAAGGGCACTTGATAACTTTTTTGACAATCTGGTCTGAGAAAAAAGCAGTCAGAGGTTTATCATGCGGAAAATTAAGAAATTCTCCTTTCTATTTCTCATTGCCGGCTTGTGCTTTATCCTAGGGCCATCCTCTCAATCAGGCTCAGCTTTCCAAGAGGCAGTCCGACCCCAGAAATCCCTCCAATACGAGGTCACGGTTACGTTGAAGCTCATTCAAGTCTATGTCACCGACAAGAATGGAAAACCGGTCACGAACCTCGACAAATCCGAGTTCCGGGTATTCGACAACGGAATCCTCCAGACGATCACGGAGTTCGAAAGACATATGTCGCCGGCTCCGAAGCCGGGTATCGCAGAACCGGCGATCAAGGAAGCCCTCGTTCCGACCGAGATAGCCGCTCCGCGGATGGGCCGGAAATTCTTCGTTCTCATCGACCTCGATGCCAACGACTTCGAGGGGATCGCCAAATCCCGGGCGGCCGCGCTCCATTTCCTGGACACACAAATTCTGCTATCGGATGAGGTCGGCGTTTTCTCATCTTCCTTCATGCGAGGGATTATCCTCCATGCTTACTTGACGACGGACCACGCCAAGGTGCGCGAGGCGATCCAGAGAATCCGGGATGTCCCAGGAAGGAAAAGCGGGGGGACAGGAGGCGCGGATACGTCGAGGATTGTGACCAGCCGTGACTCCGGGGTCGTGACCGTCGGTATAGCCAGGAGCGGCGGACCGTCCACGGATAGAATGATCGCCTTGGCTAAGGCGCTTCGCTATATTCCAGGATATAAGAATATCCTCTATTTCTCCCAAGGGGGCTCGATAGGTGACCGCGCTACCCGTGACCGCTTAGATGAAATGAGCCGGGAATTCGCGGCGTCCAATGCTCCGTTCTATGCCGTCAATACGGAAACGCCGGATCCCTTCAGCCCGGGCGGAACCAAGGGCGGAGAACTGCTCGCCTTCATTGCCGAGCGGTCCGGAGGGAAAGCTTATAAGGACATCGGCGCCGTGGCCCACTTCGCCGATATCGCCCGGGAAATACAGGACCTGACGCGAAACTATTACGTCCTTGGCTATCCTGTCCAGGAGAGCTGGGATGGAAAGTACCACAAAATCAAGGTCGAGATGCGCTCCGGCGATTATCGCGTTCATGCCCAGCCCGGATATTTCAACCCGAAGCCTTTCCGAGAGTATTCCGATCTCGAGAAAGATCTCCATCTTTTCGATCTGGCCATGTCTGAAAAAACGGAGCCTCCCATGCCCATGATCTTCGCGATGCGCGCCCTCCGTTTCGAAAACAAAGACGGGGCGCGAATTCTCATGTTGTCAAAAATCCCTCCCGAAGTGATCGAAAAATTTTCCAATAGGAAGATCGAGCTCGTATCCCTGATCTTCGACGAACAGGACTATCCGGCCGACCGCAAGCAGATGAAGCCCGATCTGGCGAAATACCGGGGCATGGACGTTTTCTATTCCTCGGAGGCCCCCCTCAAGCCCGGGGCCTACAGATGCCGCTTCATCATCCGCGATCTCGATACGGGGGAAGCAGCGTTGGCCTATGCCCGGGCCGCCGTTCCGGCGAAGGCGGAGGGCGGGTTGAGTTTGTTTTCGCCCTTGCTATTAATCGCCGGGAGCAACTTCGCCTATTGGGACATGGGGACGAAAAAGAACACGGCGCCCTGGATGGATCTCTATTCTTATGACCACGCACGCTATTCGCCGGTCATGGAGGTCCCTACGGGAACATCCCGAATTTTCGCCGTCGTGCCTTTCCGGACATTCAAATCGGATCAACCGGACATCGCTTACGCGGCTGACCTGATCGATTCCGCCTCGGGCGGCAAGATCCCGATGATGCCATCCGTTTTGAATAGGACCCGACAAGGGGACGTCGCGGTTCAGTTCTTGGAATTCCCACTGAACGATATCCCTTCGGGGAAATATGTGCTTTATCTGCATGCCGAGGATGCGGGGACGAAGTCCGTTGCCTATGCTCAGACGTCTTTAACAATCAAATAATCAAACTTTTTTATCCTTAATGTTTATCGAGCGGCAATTATGGCGGAATTTCTCAGAAGGTCTAGTGGATGCTTTAAATTTCTTTACAATCCGGCTTGGAGAAACAATCAAATGTCCTCAAAAAAGGACGCAGGTAGAAGATTTTAAAGGGATTTTCCCTTTGAGACCGAGCTCGGTTATGGCACATTTTATGCTGCAGTTAGTGGCACAGGGGTCTGGACTAATGCTTTTCGCGGCAATTTCCTATCGAAGCGATGGCTGTTATAATAAGATAAGCGGCAGTCAATACAGAGAACACAAAATAGCGGAGAGCAGGGGATTTCGGAGGCTTTCATGGGGAAAAACAAAATAATCGTTCCTTTCTTTTCCTTTATCGGCTCGCTGCTTCTTATGGGGACATTCTCTCAATCGAGTTCAACCCCTCAGGAAGCCGTTCAGCTTCAGAAGCCCCTCGAGCATCAGGTCACGGTCACTCTCAAGCTCGTCCAGGTCTATGTCACGGACAAGAAAGGAAATCCAGTCAAGGACCTGGAGAAGACGGATTTCGTTGTCTTTGACAACGGCGTCCAAAAGCAAATCACCGAGTTTGAAAAACATATTCTGGCCGCGCCGCAGAAACCAGAGCCGCCGCCGGTCGAAGAAAAAATCGTCCCAACCGCTCTCCCTCCCGCCGCTCAGGTCACGAGCATGACCCGGAAATTTTTCCTCTTCTTCGATTTCGCCTTCAATAACCAGAATGGTATTCTAGAGGCCAAAAAAGCCGCCCTGCATTTTATCGACAAAGAGCTCATCCCGGGAGATGAGGTGGGGTTGTTATCCTATTCGATGTTGAAAGGGCTGTCCATCCACGAATACTTGACGACCAACCACCCGAAAGTCCGGGAGGCTGTCGCGGGTTTGGACACGAAAGGTATTGCCGGCCGGGCCGAAGACTTTGAGGAGGAATATTGGATGAAAGAGGGGGGAAAAGGGAGCGTTTATGCCAAAAGCCCGTTCCAGCTAGAAGCCGAACGAAGGGAATCAAAAAATCAGGCGCAGAACTTCATCCTCAAGATAACCGCCCTGGCCAAGGCCCTCCGCTACGTTCCGGGGAAAAAACACCTGATCCTCTTTTCGACCGGCGTTGTGAACTCTCTCATCTACTACGGCATGGCGGGGAATCCTTCCGCGAGCTCGCAGACAGGAGCTCCGGCCTGGTCCAACATAGATGCCGGAGACTTCGTCCTGCGCACGCGGAACGAAGATATGATGAAAGAATTAAGCGCGGCCAACTGCACGGTCTTTACTTTCGATACACGGGAAGCGGCCATGGTTCCGTCCTTGTTTACGTATGACCAGCTTACGTTTGAACAACGCGACCGCACAATTTTCACCGCCGGCGGCGCCAACAAATTCACGAACGTATTCAAGGACGAAAGGATTACCGGCCATTATTCGCTCAGCCGGCTCTCCAATGTCACGGGAGGAAAATATTATTCAAACATCAACGAGTATGAAAAAAATATGGGCGAGGTCCAGACCGTGACCGGGACATATTATGTCCTCGGATATTACATCAGCGAGCAATGGGACGGCCGGTATCACAAGATCAATGTCGACGTGAAACGGAAGGGAGTCGAAGTCCGAGCCCAGGCCGGCTACTTCAACCCGAAGCCTTTCCGCGAGTATTCGGACCTGGAGAAACAACTCCATTTGTTCGACCTGGCCTTGACCGAAAGGCCGCTGTTGCAGACGCCCCTGAGATTTTTGATGGCACCCTTGTCTTTCGCCGCCGGGGAAGAAACCCGCCTGGAGATGCTCTCTAAAATTCCAGCCGAAGTGATCGAAAAGTTTTCGGGCAAAAAAGTTGAGCTTGTCTCGTTTGTGTTCGATGAGAAAGAAAATCTTGCCGGCCTCCAGAGACTCGAGGCCGATCTCACAAAATACCGAGGCATGATTGTTTTTTGCACGTCGGGAATGTCGCTCGAACCGGGCCGATACAATTGCCGCCTGGTCATCCGAGATTTGAACACGGGAGACGGAGCTGTGGCTTCCGTCCCGGCCAATGTCGCCAAAAAAGCGTCAGCCGGTTTAAGCCTTCATTCGCCGCTCCTTCTTGTCCCGGAGAGCAGCTTTATCTATTTGGAGGGTATGGACACGAAAAAGAAAGGAACTTTTTCATGGAAAGAAGTCTATCCCTATGACCGGGCTCAGTATTCGCCGATCATCGGGGATGTGCCCAAGGGAACGGCGAAGCTTTTCGCCGTTGCGCCTTGTTCGCTTCAAGGCACCGTTCAGCCGGATATCTCAATGACGGCCACCTTGATCGATTCGGTTTCAGGCGCCAGGATACCTCTTCCTTTTTCGGTCCTGAATAAAACGCGGAAAGAGAACTTAGAAATCCAGTTTTTAGCGTTGCCTTTGAACGGTGTCCCCCCAGGGAAATATTTGCTCTATCTCCACGCCGAAGATGCTGGGACGAAGTCCGTTTCCTATGCTCAGATGCCTTTAATAATCAAATAGAATGAAAAGACTAATCTTTATTTTGGTCGGCGTCTTTTTATTGTCTTTTGTTGCAGTCCTGCCTTATTCATCCTCCGCATCCCAGGACGCGGTCCGGCTGCAGAGGCCCCTCCAGCATGAGGTCAGCGTCACCCTCAAGCTCATTCAGGTCTACGTCACCGACAAAGAGGGGAAGCCGGTCACGAACCTCACTAAATCCGACTTCCGGCTGTTCGATAATGGCGAGCCGCAGACGATCACCGACTTCGAAAAACACGCGGCTCCGGAGACGGTCGCCCGCCCGGAAAGCACGGAGGCTAAGAAGACGGCAGAAAAAGCGCCGCCTGCCGGAAGTCTCGGCCCGACATCCCTTCCCCCTTCGCGGTTGAACAGAAAATTCTTTTTTCTCATCGATCTCGATGCCAACGACCTGCCCGGCATCGCCAAGTCCAGGGCGGCCGCGCTTCAATTCCTGGAGACGCAAATCCTGCCGACGGATGAAGTGGGAATTCTATCGTATTCCCATATCCGGGGACTGGATGTCAATGAATACCTGACCACCGACCACGCGAAAGTCCGCGAAGCGATTCAAAACGTCGGAGGAGTTCCGGGCAGGGCGGTCGGCGGGACCGGCAATGCGGACACCGGTATCGAAGGCGGCATCTGGAACGATAACCTAACTAAATCCAAGGCAGAGAGCTCGTGGGCGAACAGACGTTTCACCAATGGCATGAGCAACTTGGCCAAGGCTCTCCGCTATATTCCCGGATACAAGAACATCATCCTCTTTTCCTCGGGCGGCTTGAAGCGAAAGATGCTCATCGACACCGGAGTCCGACGCCGCCTGGAGGAAATGAGCCGAGAGTTTGCCACGTCCAACGCCCCTCTCTTCGCTGTTAACACCGAAACGCCAGACGCTTTCAATCCGAGCGGGAGCATGGCGGATGAGTCTCTCAAATTCATCGCCGAGCGGTCAGGCGGCAAAGCGTATAAAGAGATCGGCGCGGTGACCCATTTCGCCGAAATTGCCAAGGAGATCCAAAGCTTGACGCAGAATTATTATGTCCTGGGCTATCCCGTCCGGGAGACATGGGACGGGAAATTCCACACGATCAAGGTCGAAGTGAAGACCGGAGACTATCGAGTCCAGGCCCAGCCTGGATACTTCAACCCTAAGCTTTTTTCGGATTACACCGACGTCGAAAAAACGCTCCACCTTGTGGACGTGGCCCTGGCCGATAAGCCCTTGTCCCAGGTGCCTGCGCGTTTCGATATGGCCGCCCTCCCCCTCGAGACGGAAATGCCAAATGATATCCTCTTCGTTGCAGCCGTCCCCGTGGAGAAGCTTCGCGACATGGCGGGAAAAAAGGTCGAGGTCATCAGCCTAGCGTTCAACGCGGCCGAAGAGATCGTCGACATGAAGCGGACCGAAGAAAGCCTGATCGACATCCGGGAACCCAATGCTTTTCTTCTTTCGCTCCTCTCCGTCCCGCCCGGGTTCTACAAATGCCGCGTCGTCGTGCGCAATCTTGAATCGGGCCGGGCCGCCGTCGCCGCCGCGGCGGCGGTGGTTCCGGACAAGGTCGAATCGGGGATCAAACTTCTGCCGCCGCTTTTTGTCAAGCCCGATCGGGGCGCGTTCTATCTTAAAGCTCACGGACAGAACGCCGGCTCGTACAAGAAAGGCGCCGCCGCGAACCTGAAAAACCTCATCCCTTACGATGTCACGCAGTACGCGCCATATCTCGAGAAAATTCTACATCGCGATTCAGAAGTCTGGGCGCTCGTCCGCTGCGCCGTTCTAGAAAACAGCGCACCAAAGCTGAGGCTGACCGCGTTTCTTTGGGACAAGGCGGTTCAGCAAAAAATACCCATAAGATTGGCGGTTGTCAAAGAAAAACGAGGAAGCGGAATGAACACGTTTTTCATCAACATGGCCGTCCCCGACGTTGAGCCGGATGAATATACGCTCCATATCGTCGCCGAGGATGAAGCATCGGGCGCCTCGTCTGAGATCGTCTGCGATTTCACTGTCGAGGACGCTACAGGGCTTTCGTCCGGCCGGAAACGACTGTCATATACACGGGCTTTAAATTCTTCACCGTGGAGGTCGAGGTCAAATAGAGGAGATTCATAATGAGGTTCATATTTAACGAGGCTACATGCGGTATGCGCAGCCATGGTTGCAATAAATTTCTTTACAATCCGGCTTGGAGAAACATTCAAATGTCCTCAGAAAAGGACGCAGGTAGAAGATTTTAAAGGAATTTCCCCTTTGAGACCGAGCTCGGTTATGGCACATTTTATGCTGTAGCTAATGGCACCGGGGTCTGGATTAATGCTTTTCGCGGCAATTTCTTCTCGAAGCGATGACTGTTATAATAAAATAAACGGCATTTAATGCAGAGAACATAAAATAGCGGAGGGCATAAAATAATAGATGTCATTCTGTGCGAAGCGAAGAATCTCGTTTTTGCCGCAGAAGCGAGACATTTCGCTCGGCTCAACATGACAAGGATGCAGACAATAATATGCGTTCCTGAATGTCTAGTAGGCAGAGGGCTTCGGAGGCTTTCATGGGGAAAAACAAAGTAATCGTTCCTTTCCTTTCCTTTATCGGCTCGCTGTTTCTGATGGGGACATTCTCTCAATCGGGTTCAACCCCTCAGGAAGCTGTCCGGCTCCAGAAGCCTTTCCAGCATGAAGTCTCTGTAACGTTGAAGCTCGTCCAGGTCTATGTCACGGACAAGAAAGGCAAACCCGTCCAGGACCTGACGAAAAAGGACTTCATCGTCCGCGACAACGGCCGGGAAATGACACTGACCGAGTTCGAGAGACACATCCTCGAAGCGGCACCACAAAGACCGCGGCCGCCCGCAGCCGAGGAAATAATCATCGCCACGGCGACCCCGCCGGCCACGGTCATGAACCGGAAGTTCTTCCTCTTTTTCGATTTCGCCAACAACTACGCGCGCGGCGTCAACAAAGCCAAGGAAGCGGCCCTCCACTTCCTCGACACCGGGCTCATCCCGGGTGATGAAGTCGGACTCCTCTCCTATTCGATGTTGAAAGGGCTCTCCATCCACGAATACTTGACGGTCGACCATAAAAAAATCTCGGAGGCGATCGCGGATTTTAGCGCTAAAGACATTGCCGGCCGGGCCGAAGATTTTGAGAGCGAATACTGGCGGAAAGCCGCAGAAGGGATCCCGGGAGGGGCAGAGGGCGTCTATTCGAAAAGCCGGTTTCAGCTGGAAGCTGAACGAAGAGAATCAAAAAACCAGGCGCAAATCTTCATCCTCAAACTGACCGACCTGGCCAAAGCCCTGCGGTATGTGCCGGGGAAAAAACATTTGATGCTTTTTTCGACCGGAATCGTCACCTCGCTCATCTACTACGGCATGGCGGGAGCTCCCACGGGGGGAAATGCACCCTTGAAAAACGTCGATGTCGGCGATTTCGTCCTCCGGACTCAATACGAAGAGATGCTTAAAGAATTGAGCGCGGCCAACTGTTCGATCTTCGCCTTTGACACGCGGGAAGCCGCCATGGTCTCGTCCATGTTCGATTACGATAAGCAAACTTTCGAAGAGCATTGGCGCAACATCTTGAGCGTGGACGGCGCCAGAACACCCATCAACGTCTTCAAGGACGACAAGACGACCGGATTTTACACCCTGAGCCGGCTGGCCACCGTCACGGGCGGAAAATATTATTCGAACATAGAGGAATACGATAAAAACCTGGAGGAACTTCAGAATTTGACGGGGTCCTACTACGTCCTGGGCTATCCCATCGGCGAGCAGTGGGACGGCAAGTTCCACACGATCAAAGTCGAGGTGAAGCGGAAGGGAGTCGAAGTCCGGGCCCAGACGGGCTATTTCAACCCGAAGCCTTTCCGCGAGTATTCCGACCTGGAGAAGCAGCTCCACCTCTTCGACCTGGCGCTCTCCGACCGGCCCCTGCTCCAGACGCCGCTCGCTTTTTCCATGACGGGCTTAGCCTATTCCGCAAGCGCGGGGCAGCGGCTTCAAATGCTCGCGAAAATCCCCAATGAGGTCGTGGAGCTGTTCGCCGGCAAAAAGGTCGAGATCATAGCCCTCGTTTTTGACGACAAGGAGAACCTGGCCGATCTCCAGCGGACCGAGGCCGACCTGACGAAATACCGGGGCATGGATGTCTTCTATGCAAGCGGGGCGGCCCTCCAGCCGGGGAATTACAAATGCCGCCTGGTCGTCCGGGATCTGGAGAATGGCCGCGGCGCCGTGGCCTCGGCCCGGGTCAATATCGCTCCGGCGCCGTTTGCCGGACTGAGCCTGCATTCGCCGCTCCTTCTCGTTCCGGGCAGCAACTTCCTCTACCTCGAGCCGGCGGCAAGGCAGGCCGGCACGGCGGATTGGAGGACGGCCTATCCCTATGACCGGGCGCAATACTCTCCCGTCCTGGGTGAAGTTCCGGCGGGAACTCCAAAGCTCGGCATTCTCGTCCCCTGTTCTTTCCCCGGCCTCATCCATTCGAATATCGCTCTGACGGCCTGGCTGATCGACGCCGTGAACGGAACAAGAATCTCCTTATCCGGATCCATTCTCGAGCGGACTCCCAATGACAGCGGCGAAAGCATCTTCGCCGAGCTGTCGCTTGAGAATATTTCGCCGGGCGCATACCGGCTCTTTGTCCATGCCGAGGAGTCGGGATCCAAGGCCGTTGCCTACGCTCAGACTCCTTTAATAATCAAATAGAATGAAAAAGCTCATCGTTGCTCTGACGGCCGCCGGATTATTGCTTTTGGCCGCTCCGTTTTCTCATTTGATTCCGGCCTCTCAGGAAGCCGTCCGGCCCCAGAAGCCCCTCCAGCACGAGGTCAGCGTTACCCTCAAGCTCATCCAGGTCATCGTCACGGACAAGAATGGGAATCCCGTGACCGACCTGCGCCGCGAAGACTTCGTCCTGACCGACAACGGCCGGGAGATGAAACTCACGGAATTCGAGCGCCACGACCTGCGGCTTCCGGCGCTCGCAGAAAAGCCCGGCGCTGAGGTCGTCGCGGCGACGCCCCTTCCCGCCCCGCGCCTTCTCAACCGCAAATTTTTTCTTTTTTTCGATTTCGCCTACAACAATCCCGCCGGCGTCCGGAAAATGGGGGAGACGGCTAGGCATTTCCTTGACACCCGGGTTCTGCCCACGGACGAGATCGGGGTCGTCTCTTATTCGACCCTCAAGCGCCTTCAGGTCAATCTCTATCTCACGACCGATCATCAGAAGGTCCGGGACCTCGTCGCCAGGATCGGGCTCCGCGATTCCAACCAAAGGTTCGAAGACCTGGAAGACAAATATCAGAGGGAGCTCGAGGCCGGAAATCTGGCCGACGCGCGGCCGGAAGCGAAATTGACCAAGCCCGGGCCCGATCTGCCCGAATTCGACCTGAAGGAGCTGTGGCGCCTTTCGGCCGTGACTTACATCGATAGCCTGACCGCTCTCGCTTACGCCCTCCGTTCTATCCCGGGCCAGAAGCATCTGGTTCTTTTTTCCGAGGGGATTCCCTACCCGGTGCTCTATCCGCAGAAGTCCGCGATCTCAGAGCTCGGCAGGAAATACGAGAACCTTTTGAAAGAGCTGGCGACGTCGAATGTCTCGGTCTATGCCCTGTACACGGGCGGGATCAAGCTCGGCGATACGCAGACGGGCGCCTGGACCCTGGCCAAAACGTCCTCTGAAACGGGAGGCCGCTACTGGGGCAATATGTACAATTACGAACCTTTTGTCGACAAGGTCCAGACCTTGACCGGAACGTACTATGTCCTCGGCTACCCGGTCAGCGAGGCCTGGGACGGCAAGTACCACCGCATCCACGTGACCGTCCGGCGGCCGGGCTTGGAGGTCCGCGCCCAGTGGGGCTATTTCAGCCCCAAGATCTTCACGGACTACACCGACCTCGAGAAAATGATCCACCTCGTCGACCTGGCCCTGGCGGAAAATCCCATCTCTCAGACGCCCGTCCGTTTTTCTATGTCGGCCTTGGCCTGTTCCGGCGGCAAGGACCAGAACCTCTGCTTCGCGGCCGAGATTCCGGTGGAGAAAATTAGAGAGATTTCCGGGAAAAAGGTCGAGGTCATCAGACTCGTCTTCAGCGCGGCGGACGACATCGTCGAGCTCCGCCGGACGGAAGAGGATTTCACAAAAATTCCCCTCCGCAGCGCCTATCTCCTTTCGACGCTCTCCGTTCCGCCCGGCGTTTATAAATGCCGGATCGTCATCCGCAACCTGGAAACCGGCGCCGCCGCCGTCGCGGCTTCGGCGGTCGTCGTCCCGGAGCCGAAGGAGAATGAGATTCTGCTTTATCCGCCCCTTCTTCTCCGGCCTGAGCGGGGCGCCTATTACGTCAAGGGAACGCCGTCCAAGGTCGCGGCCGGAAAAAGCGCCTCATCTTCGCCTCTAACCGGCTTCGCTTTTGACGCCGGTCAGTATGCGCCCTACGTGGACAAGATTCTGTGGAGCGGTTCGGAAGCCTGGGCCGCCATCCGATGCTTGACGCCAAAAATCGCCGCGCCCGAGATCCGGCTTTCGGCCTTCCTTTTAGACAAGCTAACGCAGGACAAGATCGCCGTGCCCTTGACCGTCATCAGCCGTCATGACGAGAAAAACGCCAAGGCCTATTTCGTCCGCCTCCTTGTCCCCGATGTCGAGCCGGACGAATACATGCTCCACTTCGTCGCCGAAGAGATGAGGGGCGGCTCCACGTCCGGCATCGCCAGCGATTTCAGCGTCGAGCGGCCGAAGACGGCGATCCGCTCGCCGGAGAAATATTAGGCTTATCACCGGCCCAAAGGAGGGAGAAGAGTGATTGCCAGAAAAACGGGAATGCTCTTTTTGCTTTTCATCTGTTCTCTTAACGAGGCCGGCTCCATGTATCATAGCGGCTGTTCTCGGGGACAGCCCGGACAGGTGAAGCCGGATGGGATTTTTCAAAAAAGCGGAGATTCTTGCGCCGGGCTGAACCGGGAATTGCGGAACGTCTCTGCGGGCTTTATGCCCGAAAAGAAGCCGCAGGAATCGGCTATCGGGAGCCGTCCGGAAATGGCCGCCATTCTAGAGAATTGTGCTGAGTATTGCCGGAAATTGGCCAATTCCGCGCTTTATTTTATCTGCGAGGAGAAAATCGAAGAGAATATTTATGAATTCCGCGGCGGAGGAGTCATGGTGATGGGGTCGGGAGAGGGCGGAGGAGCGGCTACATATGAAACGAGTCCTTTAATGAGGCGCAGAGCGAAAAAGAATTCGTTCGTCTACGACTATCAACTCACGAAAAAGGGGGAGAAAATCGAAGAGACGAGGACGCTCATTGAGGAAAACGGAAAAAAGAAAGACCTGAAGGATGCGCCCCTGAAAACGCAGAGATTTTTTTCCTGGAAGCCCGTTTTTGGTCCGGTGGGATTTTTGGGCCGGGAATGGCATGAGGTCTATGATTATGAGCTTCTCAAACAAGAGAAAGTCGAAGGCCGAGAAACATATGTGATTAAGGTGAAACCCAAGGTTCCGATCGAAGGAAAGCCTAACTACGGAAAGCTGTGGGTGGACAAAAAAGACTTCAGCGTCTTGAAGATCGAAATTGAAGACGAATCCCTGGCCGGTTTTGAAAAAACCATGGCGGCGGCGAAAAGCCGGGGCCTGAAGCCCGTTTTGACCACGGTCCATGAGTATGGGATTCTCAAGAACGGCCTGCGCTTTCCCAGCCGGACCGTTTTCAATGAAAAATACACCGGCGCGAGAGCGAGCGGATACATGCAGTCGAAGACGGTGATCGCTTATGAGAATTACCGCTTTTTTACGGTCGAGACCAAAGTTGAATATTGAGCGGGAACGAAGGGGAGGGTGAAGAATGGGCAATGAACGAAGATCGTCAGGGCCAATATCTCGGGGAAGCCACTTCGTCTATTTTTTCATTATTTTCGCATCATCGTTTTTTCTTTTTCTGACGGGTGCGGGAAGTCCCGGTCCCGCCCAAGAAAAAACCCAGCAGCCGACAACCCTTCAGCATGAAGTTTCCGTCACCTTGAAATTGGTCCAGGTCTTCGTCACGGACAAGCAGGGCAGACCCGTTAAGGATTTAAATAAGTCGGATTTCGAGATTTTCGACAATGGAACGCCCAAAACCATCACCGACTTTGAAAAACATTTCCTCGCCGTGGCCGGAAAAAAGCCCGAGCCGCCTGAAGAGCGGGAAGTTGCGGGGCTTCAAAAAACGACCGTGCCGGCCGCTCCGCAGCTCCCAAAATTGAACCGGAAATTTTTCTTCATCTTCGACATCCAGCAGAACGACCAGCCCGGCTTCGCCCGGTCGAAGCAGGCCGCTCTCCATTTCATGGACACCCAGCTCCAGCCGACGGATGAAGTCGGCATTCTCTCCTTTCAAACGCGAATAGGATTGAAGATGTACGAGTATTTGAGCCCGGACCAAAAAAAAGTCAGGAAGGCGATCGAAAAGCTGAAAGGAGTTCCTGGCACGGGCGGCGGAGGACTGCCGACCGAACCCCCCGAAGAAGGCGAGGGCGGTATTTTGGCTTCGATCGTGCCTCCTCAAAACCCGGAGGACGATTATCTTGCCATGCTGCGGAAAAACTATGTTTCGGTCATGACGGAGCTGGCCAAAGCGCTGCGCTATATTCCCGGCTATAAAAATATCGTCTTTTTTTCGGCCGGCTTCGCCCGGTCGACGCTGGTCGGCGACATGATCTTCCAGAAGAATTACGAGGACATGGGCAAGGAATTCGGCTCGTCCTCCAGCCCCGTTTACACGGTCAACGCCATGGGCGCGCGCTCTCGTTTAATATCTCCGGATAGCCGGGGAGATAAATCGCTTCAAGACCTCGCCGCCCTTTCCGGCGGCCAATATTTCGAGGACGTCGCTAAGGTGGAGCAAATCGCGACAGGCCTTCAAAACGTGACCGGCAATTACTATGTCCTCGGCTATACCATCGATGAAAAATGGGACGGCCAGTTCCACGAGATAAAAGTCAAGGTCAAGCGCGAAGGGTGCGCCGTTTCCGCCCAGAGCGGCTATTACAACCCGAAGCCTTTCACGGAATTCTCGGAGTTTGAAAAACAGCTCCATCTCATGGGTCTGGCCTTCAGCGAGAATCCTCAATTCCAGAGCTCGGTCGAATTGCCTTTGGTCGTTCTGCCCTGCCGGGACGAATCCGGAACGAATTTGGTTTTTATGACCGAGCTGCCAGGGGAGAGTCTCAAGGAGATCATGCGGCAACAGACCGAGATGGTAAGCCTCATCGTCGATCAGGACAATAATGTCATCGAAAGCAAAGGCGGGGACGTTCAGATTCCCGACATTTCCAAGAAACGAGTCGTTTACTATGGCCTGATTTCCCCGAAGCCGGGCGCCTATGACTGCCTGATGATCCTGCGGAACATGGTGACGGGCAAGGCGGCGCGGGCGAGGGGCGCGGCGACGGTTTCTCAGCCTGTTTTGTCCGGGCTGCAGTTGGATCCGCCCTTGTTGCTCATTCCGACGGCGGATAAAGATGTGGTCTATTTCAAGCTGACAATCAAAGATAAAAAAGCCGTCGGTCAATCCGCAATGGTCTTGAAGGACCTCTTTCCTTTTCTCTCGAACCGTTTGGCGCCGGTCATGAATGACATCCCGAAGGGGACTTCCGAGGTGTTGGCCGTCGTCCGGTCCACGGTTTTGAATGTCCCCCAGGCCAAGATTGAATTTTCAGCCTCTCTGAAGCCAAGCGCCGGCGGAGAGGACGTCCCCCTTCCTTCTTCAATCCTCGAGGGAAAGAAGCAGGGAAAAACGGATATCCTGCTTCTTGAATTTTCCCTCCCCGAGCTCCGGCCGGGGGATTACACTTTGACGCTCGTCGCTCAGGACAAAAACTCGGAGGTGAAAACCGAGGTGAACCGGGCGATAAAAATTATTTGATAAAATGGTTCTCTTCCATTTTGTTTGTGTCAGGAATCCTTGGGGAACGATCCGGAGGCAGCCGCGCTCCCGATCCGGGTTTTTCACGCCGTCCTCGAACCGTCCTTCTCGGCGGCGAAGAACTCGCTTCCCGGCCTTGATTTTACGGATGACCGCCGGGAAGCTCAGACATCTTTGCCGTCCGGCTTCTTCCGAGCCGGATACCCTTGAAGGACGGCTCGAGGAGGCTAAACCCTCCATGGTCGCTTTGGCCGTCTCCGGATCGTTCCCGTTCTCCACCCTCACAAAATGGAAGAGACCCAAAAAAAATTATCCTGATTTGACCCCGGACTTATAAGGTCAAGGGAGGGAATTATGAAGTGGAGCTTCAGATTATTGATTCTCTTTTTTGGGATGGCCGTGATCTTCTCTATGTCTGCGGCGCAGAAAATAGAAACGCAGAACGGCGTCCGGATCGTCCACAATGAGAAGGGCGGACAATGGGGAAGCAACCCGGAGGTGAGGATCGAATTGGTCCGGACGATCGGCGGGCTCGACGTCGACGACGCCAATCTCTCGTTCAACGCCCCCTACGATATCGTCCGGGATTCGGCCGGAAATTTGTATATCCTGGACACCGGCAACAACCGGATCCAAAAGCTCGGTCCCGAGGGAAAATTCATCAAAACCATCGGGCGGCAGGGCCAGGGCCCCGGGGAGTTCCAGGGCGCGTTCTCGCTCGATATCGACGAGGAGGACAACTTGTTCGTCTTCGAAGTCAGGAATACGAGGATCCAGGTCCTTTCGTCGGACGGAAGGCCTTTGAGCACCGTCAAGTTTGCTGCTTTCTCGATGGGTCAGATCCGGCGGTTGAAGCCCGGCCTGTTCGTCAAGGGCGGATCGATCAATCTTCGCGCGACGATGGAACGGCCGAAGAAACTCCCCAAGCTTCTGGAGTTTGTGGACCGCGACGGCAGAACCAAGAAGGCGTTCGGCGAGGCGACGGATTACAAGGATGCGAACGTCAACTCGCATGCCAACAGTTTCAGCCTCGATACGGACGCGGAGAAAAATATTTGCTTGAGCTTCTGGTATCAGAACCGGCTCGATAAATATGCGACCGACGGGACTCTCCTCTGGCGGGCGGACCGTCCCCTGAGCTACGGAACGGAGGTCATCGACAAGGGCATGATCGAGCGAAGCGAGCGGGGGACAAGCATTCAAGCGCCCACGATGAACATGGTCTCCCTGGGCATTGCCGCGGACGGAAAGGGCCGGATCTGGGTGAACACCTTCCGCCGTCAGATGAGTCTGGAAGAGAGAGGACAGAGGACGGTCGTCTCGGGCGGAGGAGGGGGAGGAGTCGGCAGGACCGTCGAGCCCAAAATCGAGAAAATGGATGTTTACAAACTGGAGGTCTTCAGCCCCGACGGGATTTTGCTCGGGGAAATTCCGTTGAATCACCACGCCCACGGCCTCCGGATTTTCGGCGACAACCTTTTCATCTGGGAGCGGAACAACACGACCTGCTATCAGTACAAAATCATCGAGAAATAAAGTAATGAGAGTGTCCGACAGGACCCGGCCTAAACTGTGCTACGGTCAGCTAAATGCTTGCTTGCCAAAAAAATTTCGCCTGTGTTAAGATTCCCCCGTGAAAATATCGGCGGTCGTCATCACCTTTAATGAAGAGGGCAAGATTGAAGCCGCCCTCCAGAGCGTCGGCGGCGTCGCTTCCGAGATCATCGTCGTCGACAGCCACAGCACGGACAGGACCGTCAAGCTCGCCCGCAGATACACAGACCGCGTCTTCGAGCGAACGTGGACGAATTACGCCGATCAGAAAAATTTCGCAAACTCCCATGCTTCGCATCCCTGGATATTGTCTTTAGACGCCGACGAGCGGCTTTCGCCCGGGCTGCGGGAAGAGCTTCTCGGGCTGATGAACGACGAGCCTTCCTGCTCCGGTTTTTCCATGCCCCGCCAGGTCTTTTATTTGGGCAAATGGCTCAAGCACTCGGGTTGGTATCCCGACCGCAGGATCAGGCTTTTTCGCCAAGACCAGGCCCATTGGGAAGGGGAATACGTCCATGAGAAGCTTGTCGTCGCCGGCAGCGTCCTGAAGCTCAAAGAGGCCATCCATCATTTCACCTACCGGAATATCAGCGACCACCTGGCCCGGATCAATCATTTTTCCGACCTGAGCGCGCAGAGACTCTATGCGGCCAAAAAGAAATGCCGCGGCTATCACCTCGTCATCCTTCCCTGGGCCCGCTTTTTGAAATCCTATGTTCTCCAGCTCGGGTTCCTTGACGGATTCGCGGGGCTCGTTGTCGCCGTCCTCAACGGCTATGCCGTCTTCGTCCGCTACGCGAAGCTCCGGGAGATTTGGAAAAAAGGGGAGCGCATTGAGCCTTTTCCAGATTGATACCGGCCTGGAGTGGAGGGGAGGACAAAGGCAGTCCTTTATCCTCGCCCGGGAGCTCAGGAAAAAAGGCTATCCGATCACTTTTGTCGTTCAGCCGGAAAGCCCGCTTCACCACAAAGCCGCCGAGGCGGGGCTCAATGTCCTGCCTCTCCGGATCAAGAGCGAAATGCACTTCGGCGCGGTTTTCCGTCTCGCCCTGGCCATGAAACGCGAAGGCTGCCTCCTTGCCCATTTTCATGACGCCCACGCAGTGGCGGTCGGCGGCCGGGCCGCCAAGCGGACGGACGTCCCGATCCGGGTCATCTCCCGGCGGGTGGATTTCCCGCTCAAAAAAAATCCTTTTTCCCGGAACAAATACCAGAAAAACGTGGACGTCATCATCGCCATTTCGGAAGGCGTCAAGGAGGTTTTGATCAAGGGCGGCATTCCGCCGGCGGCCGTCGAAGTCATCCCCTCGGGGATCGATTTTTCGCCCTTTGAGGAAGTCAAGGACAAGGACTTTCTTCGCCAGGAATTCGGATGGGGGCGCGAGGATTTCCTTGTGGGAATCGTCGCGGCCTTGGAAGATCACAAAGGCCACCGCTATCTGCTCGAAGCCACCCGGATCCTCAAAGACCGCGCCCCGAATATCAAGATCGTCATCGTCGGCAAGGGCTCTCTCGAAATGGAACTCGACCAGCAGGCCCGTGAGCTGCACGTGGAAGACCTGGTCTTTTTCTTGGGTTTTCGAGAGGATGTTCCGCGCCTCCTCGCCTCGCTCAACCTTTTTGTCCTGTCCTCCCACATGGAAGGCTTGGGCAGTTCGATCATGGACGCCATGGCCAGCCGGCTGCCCGTGGTCGCAACGCAGGTCGGAGGGATCCCGGAACTTGTCATCCATGCCGAGACTGGACTTCTCGTCCCGCCGCGAAACCCGGAGGCGCTGGCCAAGGCGATTCTCCGGCTCTACTATGACCGGCCCTTGGGCGTGCGTCTCGGCCAACGGGGGTTCGAGGTCGTCCACGAACGGTTTTCGGCCGAAGCGATGGCCTGCCGGATCATCGATGTCTATGAAAAGATCGCCTTGAAAAAAGGGATTATTCTCCGCCCTCGAGCGTAGATTTCTTATTTTTCGGCGATGACACACCTCTTCTTTGAAAGCTTTTAGAGCGTTGCGGTCGCCGGAGGCAAGTCCTTCATGACTTTAAGGCCGGCAGGAGCTTCAACAGCCCGCGGAATCGTGTTGAGCGTCATAGCCACAGTTCCCACGTCTCCGTGGACGCCGCCCAGAATTTTCTCATGAATCCGGGGAAGGCCTTCGATAGTGACTTCATCATACTCCTGCCGGACGCCGGCATTGGCGCAGAACTCGAGGATGATGACCTTTTTCCCGTTTTTTTTGGCGTAAGCCAGGCTCACCAATCCGATCACGTTTCCGGGTTTGACGATACCCAGTCCGGTCCGGACAGGCTTTTTGGCGATGACCGGTTTCGGCGGGATCTCAACGGCTTCATCGAGTGCCCAGCCCAGGCCGGCGGCGATCATGTTGATGGATTCCATGAGGCCGACGTGTCCGGTGATGATTTTATTGTCAATCTTTTCCCTAAATTCCCCGGTCGTTAATCCCGTGCCGACTTTGGCCTGGAAGGGAATCCGCCTCCGGGCCGAGTTCATCATGCGTGTCACTTTGATGGAATCCACCTTCAGGCAAGGAGCCGTGAGAATGAGCGGCAGCGTATCCATCAAATAGCCGGGATTGATCCCCGTGCCGACGACCGTCGCTCCGCATTTCTGAGCCAGCCGATCGAGATCCCGCGAAAGCTTCGGATATCGTTTCCAGGGATAGGAAAGCTCTTCGCAGGTGGAGATGACATTCAGCTTCGCTTTTAGACACTGGGCGATCTGGGGAAAGACATTTGCGAGGCCCGATGTTGTCGTGTGGATCACGGCCTGGGCCTTGACCCGTGAAAATAGGGCTTGGGGGTCATTGCGGATGATTATCCCTAATTTTTTTTTCGAAGGCAGGAATTCTCCCAAGTCCTTTCCCACAAGCTGAGGGTTGATGTCCAGAGCTCCGACAAGTTCGAGGCTTTTCTTCTCCAGAAGGGCTTCGGCCATTTTGCGGCCCATGACGCCGCAGCCGAAGATAATGACCTTCATTTTTTTCATAAAAGCGTCCTCCTCAAAATATGATTGAAAAAGATATATACTAAAAATCCGGAGATGGAGTCAAAATTATTTTTTCAAAGCGCCTCGAGCTCATCTTAATCGTCGAACAGTTTGGCTCGGGTCCTGTCGCCGACGAGCCCCAGAGTTCTTGCTCATCACCCACCTTCGGGGGGTCCCATTCGCTGCGAACTCTGGGGCGCCCCGGTCGGCGCCACCCGATCTCTTAAAATAGAAGCAAAAGTATTCGACGGCCAAGAGCCGATTCCCTTGTTTAAATAATAGTTATCCTATATAATATATAAATTGACTCAATATCAACGTCTCTGTCTTTTTTCAAAACAGAGAATGGAATAGAATAGGCCCTCTCGCATCCAGGCCGAAAAGGAGAGCCTTCATGGCGAGGTTGACAAAAAAAGATGAAAAATGGCTTGAGGAAAAGTTCGGCGCACGGGCGAATTTCCGCCCGACCGAACGCGTCCTCTACAGCCACGACATCGCGGCCATGCCGGGGCTGATCAAGCCCCTGGTTGGAAAGACGGTGCCGCAGGCCGTCATCCAGCCCGAAAACGAGGATGAGCTGAAAGAGCTCGTGGCCTGGGCGACCGGCCGGAAAATCCCTCTCGTCCCGAGGGGCAAAGGCTCCTCGGGCTACGGCGGCATCATACCGACCCGCCAAGGGATCGTCGTTGATTTCTACAGGATGAAGGACGTCCTGTCCGTTGATTCCGCCTCCGAAACCGTCACCGTCGAGCCCGGGATCACCTGGGAGCAACTCGATAAAAAGATCGAGCCTTGGGGCCTGACCGTCCGTTTATACCCGACGAGCTATCCATCATCCTCCGTCGGCGGCTGGCTGGCTCAGGGCGGGGCCGGCATCGGTTCGTACGAGTACGGCTGGTTTGCCGACAACGTTGTCGGCGCACGCGTCGTCCTCCCGGGCGGGGAGGTCAGGGAATTCGTCGGCAAGGATTTAGAACTCATTTCCGATGCCGAAGGGACAACCGGCTTCATCAGCCAAGTCACTTTAAAAGTCCAAAAACTGGCCGAATTGGGCCTGAAGGCAATCGCCTGCCCGGATGCCCATAAACTGGCGAACGTCTTTCAGGAATTCATCGCCCGGAATATGCCCCTCTGGTCGGTGATATTCATCAACCCGCGCATGGCGGAGATGAAAAACCGGGCGCCCGTCCTCATGCATCATGGACATCCCGCGGAGCATAAAGCGATCCTGCCCGCCGCTTATATCGCCCTGCTGGCCTATCGGAAGAAGGACGAAAGCAGGATCGTTCCCCAACTCCCGGACATCCTCAAAAACTGCCAGGGTGAGGTCTTGAGCCAGGCCATCGCCGAGCACGAGTGGCGGAATCGATTCAAACTCATGGTCGTGAAACGACTGGGGCCTTCTCTTGTCCCGGCCGAAGTCGTCGTCCCCCTGGAGAAACTCGGCGAGGTCATGGAAGAGATCGAGAATAAAGTCAACCAACCCGTGGTCAAAGAAGGCGTCATCGTCAAGAAGGGCCAAAGCGGAAAGCCCGAGGCCGTCATCCTCGGCTTCATACCGAGCGATCAGCGGAAATTTTCCTACAATTTTGTCTTTGGCCTGGTGCTGACGATCATGAAGATCGCCGAGAAACACGGCGGCCGGCCCTATTCGACCGGGCTCTATTTCACGGGCAAAGCGGCGAAAATCCTCGGCGCCGAGAGGACCGAGAGAATCAAATCCTTTAAACGACAGGTCGATAAAAAAGGCATCCTGAATCCCGACAAAGTCGTGGGCCGAAGGCTCGTCAGCCGGGCGCTCGGAATCGCCAAGGCCTTCGAGCCCCTTATCCGGCCGTTCGGCAACAACGTCGTGACGCAGGTCGGGGAGCGGAAGGACAAGGCCGTCCGCGGCATTCCGGCCGACGTCGCCTGGTACGCCTACGCCTGTTCTCAGTGCGGCTACTGCCTCGATGAATGCGACCAATTCTACGGCCGCGGCTGGGAGAGCCAGTCGCCGCGCGGCAAATGGTACTGGCTTCGCGAATACATGGAAGGCCGCGCCGATTGGGATCAATTCCTGGTCGATACGATCCTCGTCTGCACGACCTGCGAACTCTGCAACCGGCGCTGCTCGGCGACCCTGCCCATCGAGGAAAGCTGGATGAAGCTCCGCGGCAAGCTCGTCGAGGAAGACAAGCGGATGACGTTCCCGCCGTTCGAGATGATGGCCGCCGCGCTCCAGGCCGAGGGCAACATCTGGGCCGGCTATCGCCAGGACCGGACGCAGTGGTTCCCGAAAGAACTTTGGGAAAAACACGGCCCCCGCGTGAAAAGCCAGAACGTCTATTTCGCCGGATGCACGGCTTCTTACGTGGAGAACGACATCGGCGCCGCTTCCGTGACGCTGCTGGACGCGGCCGGCGTGGATTTCACCTATCTCGGCAGCGTCGAAAACTGCTGCGGGACGCCGATGCTCGTCGCAGGCAAATGGGAGATCTTCGCCGAGAACATGAAGAAAAATATCGCCGCGGTCAAGGCCGCCGGCGCGGACACGGTCATCTCCTCCTGCCCGGCCTGCGATATGATGTGGCGCTGGGCCTACCCGGAATGGGCCAAGAAGCTCGGACTCGAATACGGCCTCAAGGCGAAACATTACAGCGAGCTCGTCGCCGAGAGAATCCGCGCCGGGAAATTCAAATTCCCGCAGGCGATCCAGAAGCGGGTCACCTGGCACGACTCCTGTCACATCGGCCGCGTCTCGGGCGTTTACGAAGAGCCGCGCGAGGTCATCAAGGCCATTCCCGGCGTCGAATTCGTGGACATGACCCATAACCGCGAAGAGGCTCACTGCTGCGGCAGCGTCCTGACTTTGATCAAAGAGCCGCTCGTCGCCCACGAGATCGGGAAGACGCGGCTGGATGAGGCGGCCGATGTCAAGGCCGAGACCGTCCTGGCCCTCTGCCCCTGCTGCGAATTCCAGTTCCGCGTGACCAAGGACAAGAAAAACCTGCCCTTCGAAATCAAGGACCTGGCGACATTTGCCTGTCAGGCCTTGGGCAAAAAATTCGAGGACCCCAGCCCGGAAGTCCTGAAGCAGTGGGCCGTCTTCGAGGGCATGATCGCCCTCATGACGCCGCAGGGATTTGCGAATTTGATGGGCACGATGTGGCCCGAGCTCCTGGCGGCCATGCCGCTCGGCATGGGCGGGATGATGAGATTCATGGGCAAGCTCGGCCCGGTCGGCGGCTTGATGTTAGCCCTGATGAAACCGCTGTTCCCGATCCTTTTCCCGAAACTCCTGCCGGGTATGATGCCCAAGGTCATGCCGGCCATGCTCGAGCGCGTTGGGGCGATGGTCCCCATGCCCGATTACATGAAGGAGCAGATGCCGGACATGATGCCCAAGGTTATGGACAACCTCATGCCCCACATGCTGCCGGATGTCGTGCCGCTCGTCGTGCCGAGGATGATCGCCTTCCTCCGCGGCCGCGCCGGAGAATGAGCCACAGGGCCCGGCCTGAAGGTCGAGGACTGGATCAGAACCTAGCCCCGGACCTTCTCCCTCATTTTTAGCCACACCAAATGGAAGAGAACCGAAAAACGAGATGCTTCGCTTCGCTCAGAATGACATCTATTTTGTACTCTCCGGCGTAACTGTTGCGCCAGAAAAAACGCCGGACTGCGCCTCCGGCGTTTTTCTCGAAACTTTTGCCTGACCGTATATCACTTTTCAAGAGAGGGGGACACGATCCGGAAAATTCGGGACATAACCCTTTTCTCTCGAAAAGGGATTGTGTCCCATGAATTTTCCGGTCATGTCCCCGAAAAGTGATATACGGTCAGAAATCTTGCCGATTGATTTTGAACAAATAAACAGATATCCTAAAAAAACGTATATTTCGCCAAAAAATAGGGAGAAAGGACATGATCGCTCACAAGCCGGCCATCCTATCTTTCGCTCTTTTTTTATTCCTGGTTGTGCCAGTGAATATTTTCGTCCAGGCTGAGCCAGCCGCGAAGCTGACGTTCAATGTCCAGCCGACGATCCTCTTCCTCGAGGAGAAAGGCGTTCTCAAGCAGAGACTGGATGTCGTCATCGAAAATCCAGGAGCCGCGGCGTCCGGCCGGCTCGAAGTCAGGCTGCCCCAAATATCCTTCGCCATTCCCCTTGAAAAAATCGCGGCTGGCAAGTCCGTCGTCTCTGTCTATGTCCCTGAAATTCGAAAACCGACGAAGGCGGGCTTCGTCCTGAGAGTCGAGGAGGCGGCCGTCACCAAGGACGTCCAGCTTTCCGCCCAAAAGAAATGGACCGTTTATCTCCTCCCTCATTCCCATACGGACATCGGCTACACCGAGCTCCAGACGCGGGTCATGAAAAACCACCTCGAATATCTCGATTCCGTCATTGAATTTTGCCGGGCCACGGATGATTATCCGGACGAGGCCAAGTTCCGCTGGAACATCGAAGTCTCCTGGGCGCTGCAGAATTATCTCAAGCACCGGCCCGAAACGAAGGTCCGTGAATTGCTGTCCCTGATCAAGGCCGGCCGGGTGGAGCTTTCGGCCTGGTATCTTAATCAATCCGACCTGTTCGCCCACGAAGAGCTCATCCGGGCCGTCACCTTCGCCAGGGAGCTGAGCTTGGCCAACGGATTCCCTCTTCAATGCGCGATGAACAACGACGTCACGGGCTTCAGCTGGGCCGCGCCCCAGATCCTGAGCCAGGTCGGCGTCCGGTATTTCACGACGGGCATCAACGAGACGCGCTCCCGTGCGCCGCTTCGCCGGCCCAATCCTTTTTACTGGCAGGCGCAGGACGGGAGCCGGATCCTCCACTGGAACGGCGAGCATTATTTGTTCGCCAATTATGATCTTCTCCTCCACGAAGGCTATGAGAAAAGCTTTCCCAAGGTCACGGACTATTTAACCAAGCTCGAAAAGCGGGGCGATTATCCCTACGACCTGATCGCTTTCCATATCAGCGGCTACGTCACCGACAATTGCCCGCCGAAGAAAGAGCTTTCGGACCGGGTTCGCGAATGGAACAGCCGCTGGGCCTATCCCAAGCTGCGGCTGGCGACGATGTCTGAGTTTTTCGGCGCGCTCGAAAAAAAATATGCGATGACGATCCCCGTCTACAAGCTCGGCTGGCCCGACTACTGGACGGACGGCGTCGCTTCGACATCTTTCGAGACGGGGCTTAATCGGCTGGCGCACAACGAGCTTCTCTCCGCGGAAAAATTGGCCGTGGCCGCCAAGCTTATCGATCGAAAATACGTTTTTCCGAGCGAAGACATCCGGGAAGCCTATACGAATACGATGCTTTACGACGAGCACACCTGGGGGGGCTGGAACTCGATCGACGACCCCGAGTCCGAATTCGCCCGCAGCCAGTGGGCGGTCAAATCGGGTTTCGCCTACAACGCCCGGGAGATCGCCAAAACGGTCCTCAACCGCGGACTCCAGGCGCTCGTCAAGAGCCTCTCGACGACGGACGCCTATGCGCTCGCCGTCTTCAATCCCCTGTCCTGGGAGCGGACGGATGTGGTCAAGGCCGCGCTGCCGCAAGGGCTTCAAGAGAAGAACGGAAAATTCAAGCTGCTCAATAAGAGGACGGGTTTGGAGGTGGCGTTTCAACTCCCGGACAAAAATACGATCATATTCCTGGCCGAACGTCTTCCCTCGCTCGGATACGCGGTTTATGCCGTCGTTCCGGACGAGGCCCCGGCTTCGGTCGCGCCCAAGACGACGCGTGTTGAGAACGTGATTGAAAACCGTTTTTACAGGGTGACCGTGGACCCGATCACGGGCGGCCTTTTGAGCGTCATTGATAAAGAAGCCGGGCAGGAACTCGTCGATAAAAAAGCGCGGCAGACGCTGAACCAGTATATCTATGAAAATCCGGAAGGCGGCCGTAAGGCCGTGGACAATATGGAGCAGCGCACCAAGTTCGGGCGCACGAGCCCGGCCGCGGCGGCCGGGGAAGCCGGGATGACCGGCCCGGTCGCCTCGAGCCTTGTCGTCCGGACAAGGGCCAAGCCGTGTTCTGAAATCCTGCAGGAGATCGTTCTCTACGATCATATCAAACGCATCGATATCGTCAACCGGCTCAAGAAGAGCGAAACGTACGACCCCGAGGCGCTCTATTTCGCCTTTCCTTTCAAAGTCGAAGGGGGGAAATTCAGGTTTGAGATCGCAGACGGCACGATGAGCCCGGAGACGGAGCAGCTTCCGGGGACGACGCGGGATTGGCAGACGGTCCAGCATTGGGTGGAAATCGCCAATCCTAAACTGAGCGTCGTTTGGTCGCCCGTGGAAGCTCCGCTCGTCCAGTTTTGCGACATCAACACCGGAAAATGGCTGAAAAAGATCGATTTAGCGAACACCTGGCTCTATTCCTACGCGATGAACAATTATTGGATGACTAATTTCAAAGCGAGCCAGGGCGGCGCCTTCGTCTTCCGCTACTCGATGACCAGCCGGAGAAGCGGCCCCGATCTTCTGAAATCGACGCAGTTCGGATGGGAAGTCCATACGCCGCTGGCGGCGGCCTGGCTCCCCGGAAAAAATCAGGGGACCCTGTCCGAACCTTCGGTGAGTTTCTTCAGCCTCGACAAACCCAATGTCATCATCCAGGCGGTCAAAGAGGCGGACGACGGTGACGGGATCGTCGTCAGACTCAGAGAAATCGCGGGGATCGAAACTCAAGTGAGAATCACGAGCCCACTTTTCAAAGCGGAGCTCCTGACCTTCATGGCGACGGACATCGGCGAAGGGCCGGCCAATGTCTACACCGTGGTTCCAAGGTCCATTTACGTGACGGTCAAGCCCTTCGGTATCCAGACGGTTAAAATCAGGGAGTAAAAAAAACCGGTGACAGGCACGTGCCTGTCACCGGAGCGCTTCGCGCCGCCTTCCGCTTACTTCTTTTTCCGGATGTAAATGTTACCGTTGAAATTTTGGAGCTTGAACTCAGGGCCGCCGCCGTTGATCGCCCCGGAAAAAGCGCGGTCGAGGCTGACCCGGAACTTTCCGCGATCGCTGCGCCCGCTCTCTTCGCTCTTGACGGGCATCTGCTTGAGGACGATGTCGAAATCGCTGTAGACGTCGCCCATGGAAGATTTGAGGCTGAGCGTGGCCTTGGTCTCGGCCGGGAGCGTGACGTCGACATCTCCGTTGAACGTCACGAAGGACATCGGCTTGTTAGGGGTGACTTGAGCCAGTGTCGCTTCAATGTCGCCGTTCGTGGTGTTGGCCACGACCGTGCCCGAAACGTTCTTGAGGACGATGCCGCCGTTGGTGCCCTCGATTTCGATCTCGCCGCTAACGTTCTCGACGATAATCCCGATGTCGTCCAGGTTTGTGCCGCTGAGCTTAAGCGACGTGGCGTAAGGAACTTTGATGCTGAGGTCGACGGTCCGCCTGTAAGATTCGACCTCGATGCTCACGTTATTGTTGTCTTCTTCCACGGTCAGGCCGGTATTTTCAATCGGGATGCGTTTCATGCCGGCGGTCTTGTCTTTGGCCGATTTTTCTTTGTCCTTGTCCTTTCTGCCCGTGGAGCCGGCGATGGCCGCGGTGATGTGAGCGGCCAGTCCCTCTTCGTCCCTATCTTCCCCTATCATTTTCTCCCGGGGCTTGGCTTCGACGATGACCTCTTTGCCCTCATAGCCGACGACTTTGATGCTGCCCATCAGGACATCCACTTTGACGGTTCCCGGCTTTCCGGGATTAGTGAGAGGGACCGTGACGCGGTCCGTCTGAGTGTCCTGGGCGATCGCGACGAGCGAAGCCGCCATCAAGACGACGATTCCGAAAAGAAGTTGTTTTTTGTTCATGGATTTCTCCTTAATTCGATTTTTTTATGAGAATATCGCCGTTCAGCGTGTCGCAGGTGATCTCCGGCCCGCCGCTTCCGATCCGGACGCGGGAGAAGCCGCGGCGCTTATAGACGAATCGGCCGGCCTTGGATTCTTTGGCCTCGGCTGGAGAGGGCAGGCTCTTGACCTCAAAATCCGAAAATGCTTCGCCGTTGAAGGTCTTCATCTTGAAATCTGCGGACAGTCCGTCGCGGAAGGCAAGATCCAAATCGCCGTTGACCGTGCGGAACGAGCAGTTCGCGCCGGGATTCTTCGAGAAGCCGACCTTCACTTTCCCGTTGACCGTGTGGGCTTCGCCCGACCCGGCTACGCCTTCCATGACGACTTTGCCGTTGACGTTGGATACGTCGAAATCGCCCTCGACGCTCTTGACCGTAATGTCGCCGCCGGTGACGGTCTTGAGGGTCAGGGCGGTCTTGCGCGGGACCTTGAGGACGAAGTCATAGTGGACCTCGTATCCCGGATCGCGCCAATTGATTCCCTTGCCGTCCTCGGTTTGGCAGCGGAAGGGGCCGTCGACGTAGACCTCGAGCGCGCCGCCGTCCTGGGTGATATCGAGTTTGACGTCCTGCTTGGCCTTTTGGATCTTGTCCTGGGATTTGGCCCGGATGGTCTTGTGGGCGATGAGCTCGACTTCGTCTCCGCCGCTGCCCTGGACATCGATCGAGCCGAAGACATTGTCGACTTGAAGCGATTTCGGCTTGGCTGGATCCTGGAATTTGAGCGTTTTCCGGATCTCCTCTTTTTCTTCGAACTTGTATTTGTCCTCAGCGAAGGACGAGCCGGGGAAAAGGACGACGAGGCTGAGCCCGAATATCCAGACGAGAAATTTTTTGGTCATTTTGATCTCCTCGATGCCGTCATCGCGAGGAGCGGAGCGACGTGGCGATCTCCACAGTAGATTCTTTTCTGGAGATTGCCACGCCAAGAGGCTCGCAATGACATTTTCCTGTTTATCTTCATGATATTTCAGTTAAATTCATGACATTTCCGTTTAAAACCCGAGCTGCTGGATCCCGAACTCGGCCTTTTTCTTGACCTCGGGCCTGAGCTTTTCATTCCCGATCAGGGCCTTGAGTGCATCGACGGCCCGGCGCTCCCGGATATCGACCAGAAGATCGATGAGCGCGGACTGGATGAGCGGCGATTCCTGCCGGGAGAGAGAACGAAGGATGCCTTCTTTCACCTCGGGATAAGATGAAAAAAGATAGAGCGCGTCCACGGCGGCCAGTCGGACGTTGATGTTCGGGTCGCCGTCCAGCGTTTGGAGGAGCGTCTCGAGCGTGTTCTTGCCGGGCTCCTTGAGCTGGGAGCTGAAGCTCACCCCGCGCAGCCGTTCCACGGGGGACGGCTGTTGGAGAAGCGAGACGGCCGCCGTCCGGCGCATATCCTCGACCTCTTGATGCAGCCGGGCCAGACGGCCTCCCGAGCCGCTGATCAGATATCCGCCGGCGATACCCGCCATCATCAGGACTGCGGCGGCGGCGAATTGAAAAGCCGGCCGTCGCGGCCAGAAACGCTCGAAGGAAAAAGAGAATCGCGCTTTCCGAGCCTCTTGGCCCTTTCCTTTTTCCTCAGCGAGAGCTTCCTTGTAGGCTTCGAGCATGGTGTAGAACCGGTCGCGCAGGGCTCCGGACGGCCGTTCCGCGGGAAGAACGCCGAGCTTTGTCCAGGTCTCGCTCAAACGGTGCAATTCCTCGCCGCAGGTGACGCAGGCGGCAAGATGGGCGTCGAATTCGGATTTGGCCTTGGCTTCCAAATCACCCGTTAAAAAATCCGGAAATTTTTCTCTGATGTTTTCACACTTCATGGCGGCAGACCTCACTCGATAGTTGCGAATAAATATCGCCCAGCTCCTGGATCGCTCGATGGACCAGCCCCTTGACCGTCCCGACCGGGCAGTCCAGGAGTTCGGCGATCTCCCGGTATTTCAAGTCCTGGAAGCGGCTGAGCATGAGGACCTCCTTTTTCTTCGGAGAAAGCTTCGTCAGGGCCCTGGCGATGAGGGCGGCTTCCTGCTCCTGGACCATCTTTTCTTCGGGCCTGGGCTCGGAACTGGGCGCTTGATCGTACTGCTCTTCGAGGGGATAGGTCTCTTTGCGTTTTCTCAGGAAATCGATATGGGCGTTCCGGGCGATTTTGTACATCCAGACCGCGAACCGGTCTTCCCCTTGGTAGGTCGAGCGGTATTTGAGGATCCGGGTGAAGACGTCCTGGACCAGGTCTTCACTCGCCGGCCGGCTGCCCGTCAGGCGAAGGAAGAAGTTGAAAAGGGCCAGATGGTAGCGCTCGAAGAGAATGGCCAGCTTTTCGACCCGGCCGTCCCGGACATCCTCCATAAGCTGGTTGTCGTTCATCATGGATATAGACTTGATTTTCCGAAAAAGGTTACAAAAATTTTAGTTTTTTTCCCGGGCGCTGGCAAGATATTTGACTCGGCCTGAGGGCGATGGTATAAGAATCCATATCCGGAAAACTGGAGAGAACCATGAGCCCCCTGACCTATAAAAAAGCCGGCGTCAACATCGACGAGGCCGATGAATTCATCAAAAGAATCAAGCCCCTGGTCGCTTCCACGGCCCGGCCCGAGGTCCTGGGCGGGATCGGCGGGTTCAGCGGGTTGTTTCTGCCGCGCCTCAAAGGCCTGAAGAATCCCATGCTCGTTTCCTCGACCGACGGTGTCGGCACCAAACTGATGGTCGCCGATCTCCAAAGAAAATATGATACGGTCGGCATCGATCTCGTCGCCATGAGCGTCGACGATGTCGTCGTGACCGGCGCCGAACCCCTCTTTTTCCTGGACTACATCGCCTGCGGCAAGTTGGACAAAAACATGCTGGCCGAAATCATGAAAGGGATCGTCAAGGGCTGCCGCGAAGCGAATTGCGCCCTGATCGGCGGAGAGACGGCCGAGCTTCCCGGACTGTACGGCCAAGAGCAGTGGGACCTGGCCGGGTTCTGCGTCGGGCTGGTTGACAAAGACAAACTCATCGACGGCCGCTTCTGCCGGAAAGGGGACAGGGTCATCGGCCTGGCGTCAAGCGGCCTCCACAGCAACGGCTATTCGCTCGCGCGGAGAGTGTTTTCCAGGAAAGAAATGCAGGGAAAGCTGGGGCTCGAGTTGCTCCGTCCGACAAAAATATACGCGCGGCTGCTTTTGGCCGCAATGAAAAAAGTCCGGATCAAGGCCCTGGCCCATATTACGGGCGGCGGTTTTTATGACAATATCCCCCGGGTCATTCCACCGGGCTTGACGGTGATCATCCGCGAAGGCTTGTGGCCGGTCCCGGCGATTTTCCGCCTGATCCAGGAAAGGGGCGGCCTGGACGCACGCCAGATGTTTCGAACCCTCAACATGGGGATCGGGATGGTCGTCGTCGTCGGCGCTCGGGAAGCTAAAAAGGCGATCTCCCTTTTTCAAAAACTCGGGCAGAGAGCCTGGATCATAGGGGAACTCGTCCCCGGCCCGCAGGGAGTGGTGATCATCTGAGGGTCAAGGCGAGGGGTCTCGCTCTGGCGAGACGACGCGGCGATCCCACCTTTTTATGAAACGCTTCCACTCGAACAAATCAGGCTTCAGTTCAACCTGCGCCAGCGCGTCCGCCGTTTCCGGCGAGACCCTCCTCAGCCATGCGCCGAGTGAATCGATCTTTGGCCGGCCGACCTCGACCATCGAAACGGCTTTCGCCCGCACGGCCGTGTCCGCGAATCTTTTTTCGTATTTCGGGGAAATCAGGATATCCGTCATTTTGGAGTTCGGATTTAATATAAAGAAGGATTTGATTCCGCGGCTTTCGAACGCTTTTTTCCAAAGATCGAGGGAATAGCCGAAATGGGTGCAGTTGAGGCTGACCCAGATGTGGGCCATCCTGTTTTTGAGATTAGCCAAGGCTTCATCGACGTAGGATTCGATGAGCAAACCCGTATCCTCGCCGTGGAGGCCGTTTTCGATATAGCCCGCCAGCTCGGGACAGGCCTGGGTGACGATCCGTTCTTCGGGGAAGCCTTTTTCCAGGAGCCTTTTTTTATGCTCCCCCTCGCCGATGGTCGTTTCTGTTCCGAAAATGATGGCCGCGGAGCCGGGCTTTTTTTCGAGCCCATTCGAGAGGAGGTCCACGCCCGGCTCGACGATCCCCAAAACGGGAATCTTGGCTTGTTTGAAAAAAGGCGTTTCTTCATAGAGGACCGAGAGCGTGTTGCAGCCGACGAGAATGAGATCGGGGCGATATTGCTGAGCCAGGCTCTCGAGGGCGCTGTTGAAGACGGCGATTTTTTCCGCGCGGCTGGGCAAGCTGTTGTAGCCGCTGTCGTTGGAGAAAAGGGCGTTGAAGAAGACGAGGTTCACGCTCTTAAAAATACGAGCCGCTTTGAGGCGCGCCGCGGCTTGGGCCATGATCGCGAGCCCGCCCAATCCCGAATCGGTGACCGCGATCGTAACGTCCGGCTTTGAAAAAAACGGATCGAGGTCGGGACGACCGGCCTTCTCGGCAGGCCGACAGGCCGCTAAGAAAAGAAAAAGGATAATAGATCCGGCGCCGATGAGAAGCGCGGCTTTCTTCATGATCGTTGTCTTTTCACTCCGGATGAGGATTTCATTTTAGTCCGTATCTTCGACAATACCAAGAGCAGAACAAAAAATCGAAGGCGCTCGCTTTTTGTCTGCTGCGCGCAGATAATGGTTGAAAATCCACAATCCCTGATTATATACTTGGCCGCATAGAGGAGAAGGGCCATGACGAAGCCGACCGTGATCCTGCGTCGGGCGCCGGTTTATGATCCCGCCGCTATCGAGAGGATCATCCGGGAAGGGCTCGAAGAGCTCGGGCTTGAGTCCCGGGCGAAAGGCCGGGTGACCATTAAGCCCAATGTGGTCATAGCCCATCCGAAACTCGCTCCGTCCGCCTTCACCAGGCCGGAATTCATGGAGGGCTTGATCCGGGTCTTGAAAAGCCGGGCGGAAGTCGGTCGAATCACCGTGGCCGAGAAGTGCGGCGCGGCGATCCCGACGTCGCGGATGTTCCGCCGGGTCGGATACTACAAGCTCAGAAGGAAGCTCGGATTCAGGCTCGTCCCGATCGAAGAAGGGAAAAGGAAGACGGTCGCCCTCGAAAAAGGTGTCATCCATAAAAAAATCAAAACGGGGCGGGACATCGTCGAAAACGATTTTCTCGTTTACGCGCCCAAGCTGAAATCCAACATCCTGGTCCAAGGACTGACGGCGGCCATCAAGCTCAACATCGGAATCCTCTGCGACCGGGAGCGGATGTGGAACCACAACTATAATCTTGATGAGAAGATCGTGGACCTGCTCGAGGCCGGCCATCCCGATTTTATCGCCACGGACGCAATCGAAGTCGCTATGGGCGGAAACCAATTGACCCAACACGGACGGCATCTCGGCCTCATCCTCATGTCCGACCAGCCCCTGGCTCACGATGTCGTCTGCGCCCATATTTTTCATTTGGACCCGAGGACTATCCGCCATCTCGCCCTGGCCTCGGCCCGGGGCTACGGCTCTCTGGACCTTAATGATATCGAAATGAGCGGCGACATTTCCCTCGAGGAGATCCGGCGGACAACCGTCGGCTGGGAGACGGGATACATTCGTGCGGACGAGGTGGAGGGCAACATCAAGGTCCTCAGCGGGGAGCCGTACTGTTGCGGCGGCTGCCACGGCGTTTTCCTGGACTGGCTCTACATGATCAAGGACCGGAAGCCGAAGCTGTGGAAAAACCTTCCTCCCTGGACCGTCGTCATCGGCCAATACAAGGGCGATGTGAGCGCGGACAGGCTGCTTATCTTGGGCGCCTGCACGAAAATCGAAGGGACTGTTAAGGCGAAGAGGATTCGAAAAATCGGGGGATGTCCGCCGAAGCATAAAACTCTGGTCCTCCTGCTTTTATTAAAGGCGGGCATCTTGAATCCCATGTTCAGAATCGACCTCATCTATGACGCCTATGTCTGTCTGTTCTTTTCCTGGATGAGAAGGTTGATCAGAGGAAGGCTGTAGAAACCATGGACGGACGATTGATTATCGGCAACGAACGAAGAGAGACGAAGGAGAAGCTCGTCTCGAAAAGCCCGGCGACGCTCGAGCCGGTCGGCGAGGCGTGGCTCGCCTCCTCCGAGGACTGCCGGGAAGCCGTTAAAGCCGCCAAGCAGGCCTTTCCGCGGTGGAGAGACTTGCCGGCCGATGACAAAAAAAAGATTCTCCGGAGGGCCAAGAAAATCCTTCTCGAGCGCAGCGACGAAGCGGCCCGCTTACTCTCCCTGGAGAAGGGTTCGCCGCTCATGGAATCGCTGTCTGTCGAAGTCCTGGGAAGCCTGGAGACCCTGGATTATTACGGCCACAATCTGGATCGAGCCGTGCGGCCGAAAAAGGCCAAGCCCTATGTCCCCTTTTTTTCCCACAAGAAATGCCTCTTCAGCTTCCAGCCCCTCGGCCCGACGCTCGTCATCTCGCCCTGGAATTTCCCTTTCCTGATTCCGTTTTGCGATATCGTCAGCGCCATTTCCGCCGGGAATACCGTCATCCTCAGGCCGTCGACCTCGACGCCGCTTGTCGCCCTTCTCCTCGGCGAAATTTTCATCCAGGCCGGCCTTCCGGAGGATGTTTTGAACGTCGTCAATTGCCGGACGGCTCAGGCCGAGGAGATGATCACGAATCCCGACGTCCAGACCGTCATGTTCACCGGCAGCGTGAATACCGGCAAGCGGATCATGGAGTTGGCCAGCCGAAATTTGACCAATATCGTCCTGGAGCTTGGCGGAAAAGACCCGATGATCGTCTGCCGGGATGCCGACCTGGAGAGGGCGGCGAACGGCGCGGTCTGGGCGGCCTTCGTGAACAGCGGTCAGAGCTGCGCCTCCGTGGAGAGGGTCTATGTCGCCAAAGAAATCGAGAAGGAGTTTACGGACAGGGTCGTCGAGCTCGCCACGTCGCTCAAAGTCGGAAATCCGCTCGAGCCGGGCGTGGACATGGGGCCGATGACGACGCTCGGCCAGCTCCGCGTCGTCGAAGAGCATCTCCGGGACGCCCGGGAAAAAGGCGCCGCTGTTTTATGCGGGGGCGCGGGAATCAAAGACTTCCCCGGGTATTTCATAACGCCCGCCGTGCTCCGCGGGGTCAACCACGGCATGAAGATCATGACCGAGGAGACATTCGGGCCGACGTTGCCCATCATGGCCTTTTCCTCGCCCGAGGAGGCGGTCGCTTTGGCCAACGATTGTGTTTATGGATTGACGGCCTCGGTCTGGACGCGCGATAAAAAAATGGCTGCCTGGATGGCCGAGCGGCTCGAGGCCGGCTCAGTGACCATCAACGACCACATGTTTTCCTTCACCGAGCCCAAGGCGATCTGGGGAGGCATCAAACAGACAGGCCTGGGCCGGTCTCACGGACCTTACGGGCTCCTCCATCTCGTGAACATCAAATTCATCAGCTCGGACTTCCTCAAGAAAAAGAGACTCTTGTGGTGGTATCCTTACCGGGATCCCAAGCTCCAGATCATTCAAAAAGCCCTGGCCCTCCTTCATCAGGAGAATATGGGAAAGAAGCTCAAAACGGCCGCCTCGCTTTTGCCTTCGCTGTCGACCGTCCGGGCGGGCATTTCTTTCAAGGCGATGATCAAGATCGCCGGCCGTTTCTTTCGGCGCTAGAGAGGAGAAGATGCGAAAAACAATTTCTGTCCTGCTCTTTTTCTTGCTTTGTCTGAATTCTCTGGTCGCTCAATCCAGGAAGGTCATCGTCGTCAAAGAAAATGAAGCCCAACCCTATTCGCTCGGCCCGGGCGAGCCGGCGGCGCGAACGAGGGGTTTCGTCGCCAAGCCGTCCGTCCGACCCGATGCTTACACCGTTCAATATATAAACGTCAGCCCCGGTCCGAACGGAGCCATCCAAGGGCTGACGCGGGAAACGGTTTATGACCAGAAGTTGATCGGGGAATTCAATTTTCCATCGCTTTACTTAACCGCCAGCGTGGCCGCGAAAATTATCACCGAGAACCTGCAGGAAACGGGAAAAATCGAGGGCGGATTCAGAACCCGGACAGAGCTCAACCAGATGTGTTTGAATCTGAAACTCGTCCCTCTTGATGAAGATCAAAAAGAAATCGAAGAAATTACAAAACCAATCTCCTCGGATCCCGGCTTCGATTCCGATTTTATCCAGGAATTCGGCAAAGAGCCCTTGCTCATCCTTGGAATTACGCCTTATGAGTCAGCCTTCTCGAGAGAACCGAGCGCGACGGCAAGGCTTGGCCAAGCCGTGTCTTTTTTGAATCCCTTGGGCACCGTAGCTTTGGGCGCCTCGGCTATATTCAGCGTCTTTTCCCCGACTCAAAACGTTCCCAATCAGATCTCTTATATCAGCTCGGGCACGGAATTCGGCTGGATTTGGCGCGAACATGAGAATTACGGAATCGAAGGCATTCATCTCGGCGCGGCTCTCTTGAGAACGCATAA
>Ga0315282_10000795_pt1 | contig 61655 bp, 61 predicted proteins | sample YL17G07_20_MG_FD_203693 | JGI IMG/M metagenome (GOLD analysis project Ga0315282, IMG submission 203693) | Sediment microbial communities from Yellowstone Lake, YNP, Wyoming, USA - YL17G07_20 | ecosystem: Environmental > Aquatic > Freshwater > Lake > Sediment | place: USA: Wyoming | collected...
ATCTTTTTTTAACTCAAATATTGTAGCTTTAAATCGAACCCCTTCTTTTTTATGCAGCAGGAGGAGATCTGCGTTCTCGCCACCCACTCCATACGGAACATTATTGCCAAAATATTCAAGCTCGGATAAAGGACCAACTATATTGGATAATACTGGATCCGTATTTTTATCGATATTTTCATTGAGCCACGATGGAAGTCCGGTTTCACTTGAAAACGTACCGTCTTTTTTCACATAATAAAGCAGACCGCCCGAACCGCGTGAAATTTGGAGTGTCTTTTGTAGATATTTGGGCTTAGCTTGAGCTACTGAAATGTAATTATTAGTGGGGTTATGACTTTGTCGGTTATTATTTACTTTTTTAAGAAGACGGATTATCTTATCTGCTTCTTCAGGAAGTATGTGTTGTGCGCTTCTTCCCCTACCTGCACCAGATACCTTACGGTATCTAAGACTAGGTAATTCACCCTTATCCTCTAGATCGATGTATGCGGTATTATCATCCAGTGGCTTATCAAAACGCAAAACAGGTTTTATCAAAACACGGTAAGGAAGAATATGTCCATTCAGTACGGCCCCACACGCAGTCTCCACACATTTTAATTCATTTGTATCATCATCAAATTTTTCTGAATGAGGAGATCCACAAGTCGGACACTTGCCATATACGGTCCTTCCTCCAAAGGTTACATCGGTGTCATCAAAAAATGGATCACTAATTATTTCAAAAACATCACGGAATCCGCGGTCTAAAGGTTTTTCGTCAACTCGCCTATGGTAGAAAATAACATAATCGCCAATACGATAAGCCTTCATATCTGCAATAACCCCGAGAAGACCGCCGCCTTTTGGATTTTTTACACCACAAAAACCCCTATTGGCATGGACAGGATATGAATATTTGTCAACTACGAAAACATGGATATTTCTCATATTAATTCCAACTCGATCGATCTTGATTCCTTCTTCTTCAACCCTTCAGCCCCTTTACCCTCTCGTCAAAGTCCGCCTTCAACTTATCCGCAATCATGCGCTTCGAGAAGGCGTCGGCCTTCGAGGCTATTGCGAGCTTGGTGGCCAGCGAGCGGGCTATTTTGCCCCTGAGGTGCTTGGGAGACATGGCTATTGACACGTGCTGGAAGATGAGGCCGTGCTTGGGCGGGCTGGAGCCGTTGCGCAGGTGCTTGAAGAGCGCCTTCTCTGCCCCTATTACCTGCACTGTGGAGGCGGGCATGAGAGCTAGCTTCCTGAGAGAGCCGGCCTTGGCTATGAGTTTTGCGGCCAAGTCGGGGCCTGCGAGAAGTGAGATGTTGGGAGCTATTTCCTCAGCTAATTTGGTCTGGTACTCCTCTATGGATGTGCGGTAGGAGTAGAGTTCTTCGAGTTTGTGAGCTAGCTTGGTCATTTGGCTGAGGTCTTCTGCGCTCAGCTTGGCACCTATGGATGTTTTGGCTTTTGCCTCCAGCTCCTGCGCCTTCTGCTCGCCTACGAGTGAGGAGATGTCAGATGCTTTGAGGTCTTCCCTGCTGATTGCTTGAACTAGCTTTGCAAAGGTTGCTGGTTCGCTTACTCTTAATTCCGGGAAGTAGACTGCATACCATTCTGTGAGCGTTTCGTAGAGAAGGTTGGCTGAGCGGTTGACTTCGAAGATGGCTTTCACTGTGTGCGAGAGAAGCAAGTCGCGCGCGCCGTGTGCCTCGCGGAGTTGAGCTTTCGTCTCCTCGAGGAAGTCGCGCTGGCGCCTCTGGGCGAAAGTGGTGCGTGCTCCGCCGGCTCCGCCTGCGCCCCTGTCGCCGCCGCTGAATCCCCCGGGCCTGCTGCCGCCTCGGAAGCTGCGGTCGCGCCGGTCCCTGTTGCCGCCGCCGCCACTGGGCCTGCTGAAATTGCCACTGGGGCGGCTCGGGCCGCCGGGGCTGCTGTTAGAACTGTTCTGTCCGCTGGTGAAGCTTTTGTTAGTGTCCATGCTAGTAGTGGGGAGGGGGAGATTTTTAAGGGTTTAGAGAAGCTTTTCGAGGTCTTCGCGCGTGAGGCCCATGCTCTTCAGCAGATGAAGGAGGAGGCCTTTTTTGACGGAAGAGTGCAGGGGTATGGGGAGAACTTGGGAGCCTCTGCGGAGTATTACGTGGCTGCCGTGCTGCCTTCGGAATTCGAAGCCTTGCTTTATGGGCAGCTTAACGAGGTCTTGGCCGGAAATGACTGGGAGCTTGGGCATCAGGCTACTTCCGGAATAACTTTGACCGTTGAGAGAAGGCGCTTGAGTTCCTGCGGGGTGAGCTCCTCAAGGTAGAGTGTTTTGGCTTCGCGGATGTTGCGCAGGGCTTCAGTCTTGGTGTCGCCCTGCGAGATGCAGCCTGGCAACTCGGGTATGTAGACTGTGTAGCCTCCCTCTTCCTGCTTCTCCAGTACCACGTGCAGCTTCATAGTGTCGCCGATAAGGTTGTCCTCCCGGCGGTTTATAAAGCTAAGCGCTCTTTCGGCCATTGAATCCCGAAGGTAGTCGGTTTTGTTTGCTTTTAAGCACTGCGCGGGTGGGGAGCGGGTGATTGTGACGCTATATCAAAATGGCTTCCGGAACGCCCTTGAAGTGCTGGTCGCCGGTTACTATTTTCAGGCCGTGGCGGCGCGCCATGGCTATCAGGATGGCATCTATCAGGCCTATGTGCTTGTTCTTTTCCCTCATTTTTGCGTGTATCCTGCCGGCATCTTCTGCGGAATCCATGTCCAGCAGGAGAGGAGGAAGCCCCCTGATGAGTTGGAGGGCAGGGGCCAGGTCCCATTTTCTGCGCAGGTAGATGCTTACAAGCTCTGCAGCGTTGTCGCTCAGGAGGTAGCATTTGTTGCTCTTGGATTCCAGGATGTCGCGCACCTTTTGTCCCCTAATGCTGCCGTCAAGATATTCCATGAGGGCGTATGTGTCCATCAGGTAGTTACTCACGGGCATCCAACTCGTCTTCGCGCGTGAATGAGCCTATGCCCCTTGAGGCGCCAAACAGGCTTTTCATGGGCTTTTCGAAGTCGACTGCCAGAGGCTCGTTTGGCCTTATGCCAAGCGCCTTGACTATTTGGTGTGGCACGGTTATCATAATGGAGCCGCCGACGCTGCGCGGGATTGCAAGAGTTTTCATAACATCACCTGTAATTTTGTTATACTTGATGTTATATAAACATTTCGGTTCGAAGTGCATGGTTAGAGGTGTGAAAGAGAGGCTTTTAAGCGTCGGGGAAGCGGGGTTCGGGTGACTGCTTGAGGCGCTTGATGGGCTTTTCGAATTCCAATTCCACCCATTCCTTGTCCTTTAGGTTGAGCGCCTTCACTACCCGGCGCGGCACTGTGAAGACTAGGGAGCCGCCCCTGCGCCTTAGCGTCACTGTTGCTTTCATCAAATCACCTCTTCTTGTAGCCGAATTTCTTGTCGTAGGAGGGGTGGGAGGATATTTCGAGGATGTTGGCATATATCTGCCCGTCCTCTTCGCCGCGCTCGTTTGAATAGGACATGCGCCACCCATTGGCGAGATCCACGTGGAAAAGGTTGGTTGCGCCGTATTTGAGCTTGTATTCTGCAGGTATTTTGTCCTTGCCAATTGACTTTCCGTACTGGAAGTTGGAGGTTATCAGCTCAAATTTGTAGTCTATTGATTTCAAGATTGCCCTTTCGAACTTGGAGGTGGCTGCGCATTCTTTCAGGTGCTTATAGACTTCAGCTGCTTCTGGAGAGAAACGTATGGTTACAAATCTTCCAGTTTGACTCCGTGGAGCTTCATGTATCTGGCCATCTTGGGGTTGTGCATCCAGGTTATGCCGCGTGGCCCGAAGGCTATCTTGTTGCTGCTGTCCAGATAAACGAGTATTGCTTTCAGTGTGTTGTGGTTCACCTGCTTTGGAAGGCGCCTCTTGAGCTCCGCTACGGTGATGACGCTTTCGTTCATCTTGGTCAGCACCTTCTCCACCATCAGAATCGTGTTCAGGGTGGGCGAGTGCGCTACCGCATAGGAAGGGGTTGCAGATGCCAAATTGATCACCTTTTGATACTAGTTGATAGTTAATTGGTATTAGTTTATAAATGTATGCATTGGCCGGTGCGGTGTGGCTGCCCATGGTTTAACGTCGGAAGCTGTGCTTTTAAGCCCTGTGAGACCTCGGAGCGGGTGACTATTTCTTCGCGTGCTTGGCCACTATGGACTTGATGCGGTCCAGTTCGGCCTGGGGCGGCTTGGCTATTGGTGCGCCCAGGTGGTTGTAGATGCCGCTGTGGTAGATGAGAGGGAGCGCGTCGTTGGCTGTTGCTTCCAGGACCTCGCCTATTATCATGACGTGGTCGCCGATGGGCTCGTGCTTCAGGAGCTTGCACTCGATGTTGAGTGCCGCGCCTTGCAGGAGGGGCGCCTTGATGTGCTTGCCCGGGAAGAAGGTGAAGCCGAGCTCCTTGAGTGCGGCTATTTTGTCTGTTGCACGGCCTGAGGAGCCGCCTGCCACGCTTGTGACTGTTGCCTGCTTGTCCGAGGCGATGCTCACGCCGAACTCTTTTGTTGCGAGGATGTTTTCAACTGTCGCCTCGTTGGGCTTGAGGTTGAGCATGATGAGGCCCGGCGAGTAGGAGACTGCGCGCGTCCACTCTGCTGCCATGATGTTAGGCCCGTTCGGGCCTGTGCTCGTGATGAGGCCCACGTCTGAGACGAATTTCTGGCTCTGCTTGCTGCCCCACGGGAGGTCCATCCAATCACCTTCTGTATGAGTGTAGGCGGGAAAAAGAATATAAGAGGGGGGCGAGAAGTGGGGAGCATGCGGGAACTTGACAAGGTTATTGAGGCTGGAGAAGAGGTGGTGTGGGAGGGCAAGCCGAAGTTTGCGCCCTTCCTGGCGAGCAGCTTTCTTGGCACTATCGTGGTGGGCTTTATCGTGGTGTTCTTTGTCCTGCCCTTCACCATGTCGCTGCTGGTCGGGGCTGTGGCTTTTGGCGGGGTGACTGGCGGTGCGGCGGGGGGCGCGGCTGCAGGCGGCTTTGCGCTGCTGGGCTTTGTGGTTGTGCTTGTGGCCTGTGCCGTGATGTGCTTCCTGCCCGTTATCTATACGGCGCTGGTGTACAAGAACATGTATTATGCAATTACGAATAGGCGCGTAATCATACAGAGAGGGCTGATTGGAAGGGATTTTGCAATTGTGGATTTTGACCAGATACATAATGCGGAAGTGAATGTGGGCGTGTTTGACAAGATGTTTGGCGGCAATTCCGGCACCTTGATGCTGTGGGCTGGAAGGACGCAGAGTGCGGGAAAGAGGGGAGTGGTGGAGGTGCCGGACGCGCTGCAGAATGTGATGGACCCTTACGAGGTGTTCAAGTTCTTCAAGAAGATTGAGTATGACGTGAAGACGGATATTGAGTTCCCGAACAAGTACAGGCCTGGAGTCAACCCGGGCTATGGAACGCAGTATCAGCCGAAGAAGTGAGCGCTGGTGTTTGGATGCAGGAAGAATTGATGGAGCTGGCGCTGAAGAGGAATTTCCTGATGCCCTCGAATGAGATTTACGGGCATACGGCAGGCTTCTATGATTATGGAGTGGTAGGGGCAGCCATGAAGAGGAAGCTGGAGAATGCGTGGAGAGAGCTTTTCCTGTGGCGCGAGGGCTTCTATGAGATTGAGAGTGCCAGTGTATTGCCTGAGAAGGTGCTGAAGGCAAGCGGGCATGTGGATAATTTCTTTGACGAGATTGTGGAGTGCAGAAAGTGCGGAGTGGCGCAGAAAGTGGAGGCAGGGAAAGAGGAGCTGAAGTGCCAGAAGTGCGGCTCGAAATTGGATGCGGCTGATGCCAAGAGATTTTACCTCATGTTCGAAACCAGGGTTGGGGGTGCCAAGGAAAATGTGGCGTATTTGAGGCCTGAGACTGCGCAGGGCATATTTGTTGATTTTCCGAGGGTGTTCAGGGCGCTGGGCGCGAAGCTGCCTCTTGGCGTGGGGCAGATTGGGAAGAGCTTCCGCAATGAAATAGCGCCAAGGCAGGCGCTCATGCGCTTGCGGGAGTTTACGCAGATGGAGCTGGAGTATTTCTTCAATCCGGGCGAGGCGAAGCATGCGCACTTCAAGGAGGTTGCGGGGAAGAGGGTGCGGGTGATGAGTGCTGAGGCGCAGGGGAAAGGGCAGAGAGAGGTGCGGGAGTATTCGTGCAGTGAGCTGGTGGAGCAGAAGATTGTGCCGAATGAGATTGTGGCTTACTTTATGTTGCGCACTGCAGAATTCTATGAAGCGGTGGGGCTGAAGAGGGAGAAGTTCTGGTTCAGGCAGCTCTTGCAGAATGAGATGCCCCACTATTCGAAAGGAAATTATGATGTGGAAGTGGAGACTAGTTATGGAGTGGTGGAGCTGATGGGCCTTGCGTATAGGACGGATTTTGATTTGGCCGGGCATGCGAAGATGAGCTCGCAGGATTTGTCGGTGCACCTGGAGGGTGTTGGGAGAGTGATGCCGCACGTGGTGGAGCCTTCCTTTGGAGTTGATAGATTGTTCTGGGCATTGATGGAGCAGAGCTATAGGAAGAGCGATACGACGGCAGGGGGTGTAGAGAGGGGCGGAGCCCCTTCTAGGGATTGGGCGTGGTTTGATTTCCCGCCTATTGTTGCGCCGTTTGATGCGTGCATCTATCCGCTCATGAAGAAGGATGGGCTGGATGAGGCTGCGGGTGCTGTTGCGAGGGAGTTGAGGCATGAGGGGATGAGCGTGTACTATGATGAGTCGGGGAGCATTGGGAAGAGGTACGCGAGAGCGGATGAGATTGGAGTGCCGTATTGCGTGACTGTTGACTACGAGAGCTTGAAGAGCAAGGATGTGACTATCCGCTATCGCAATGACGGGAAGCAGGAGAGGGTGCCGATTAAGGGGCTGGGCGAGAGGGTGAGGCAGCTTATTCTGGACGGGAAAACGAGCTTGTAGTGGGGTGGTTGGATGAACTGGGCTGGCTGCATGAAGCTGTTTGCTGTTGTGATTGTTTCGCTCATGCTTCTTGGATGTGCAGGAGGGCAGCCTGCTGCTCCTGCTCAGGCGCCTGCAACAACGCCGCCGGTCACTACGCCGCCTGTGACAGCGCCTCCGGCGCCGGTGAAGGAGGTGTTCAAGCCCATCAAGCTGGTTTACCTGGTAAAGAATACGGGCGGAAATGACGTTACGGTTACGCTGTGGCTGGAGAAGGAGAAGGATTGCAATGGAAGAAAGACGCTGGCCGGAATTGAGAATTTGAAGATGATTGGGGACAAGGGAGAGGGCGCGTGGGCGAAAGTCACGGTTTACACCGACACGGGTGAGAGCGGCGTGAGCGTGACGACGTCACGCTCGGACATGGCATTTGACGACCTCAAGCCATGGGCGCAGGATTTGAACATATACCTGACGATTAATGAAATGTTTGCCAATGGCGGGAAGAATTTCGTCACCGACGCAGTGTGGAATTCGACAGAGCCCACGCTGCTAAAGAATGTGGAGAGCATTTCGAGCTTTGCGAACTACTCGATTTTCAGGACCGGAAAGACATTTACTGACAAGGCGCTGCCGTGCGTTGAGTTCAAGCTGGCGGAGAAGAGCTCTGCAGGCTACGGCGGAACTTACAACCTATGCGTGGCAGAGATGAGCAAGGATGTGCCGCTGCCTTTCGTGGTGGCGGTTGGCTATGATGTGAAGGCAGGGGAGGGCGGGCCTGCCTGGAGCCTCCAGTCGTTCTCGAACGAGGCTTCGGGCGAGGTGTTTGTGCCCCAGTGCCTTGAGCCGGTGAAGTGCAAGTATGTCGCAGTGCCTGCGAATTCGGGCGAGTGCACTGATGCGGGAGGGAGCATGGAGGCAATAAAGGATGACAAGGGCTGCCCGCTGAGGTACGAGTGCTGGACGAGGGATAAGATAGTCCTGAATGAGCTGAAGCACAGGCAGAGGCCCGGGTGCGCTGACCCTTCGGCCGAGATTGTGAGTGCTGCAAGGGCGTGCTTTGACCAGCAGAAGGATATTGACCCTGAGTCGAACAGCAACGGGTGCATGGTGAGCATCAGAGGGTGCAAGTAAGGGTGTCAACAACCCACGCCTAAAGGCGCGGAAGTTGCTGGCTGTACAATAAATGAAAACGCGCCTTTACCCCTGTCTGAAGGGCAGGGGCTTCGGGCGAGGGTTGTTGGTGGCTGTGCAGATGCGGGGAGTTTTTGCACATTGGAAGGAGGCGCTCCTGCCTGTTGCGCTTGTGCTTGCGGTGAGCTTGGGCGCGGGCATTGCGCTGAACGGGCGGGAAGGGGCGTATAAGGAGTCTGTTGGCAGCATAGTGGGCGCGCTGTGGCTGATTGCGCCTGTTTATATTGGCTGGAGGGTTGCGGCTGCGCAAGGGAAATTGGCGCAGGCTTCTGCTGCAGGCGTGGTGTTTGGTTTTGCGGGAGAGGTGCTGTTTTATGCGCTCAGCATCGCGGGCGCTGCGGCAGGCTTGTTCGGCGTGCCCGTGAATGTTGCGCTTGTCAATGGGTGGAAGGTTGCGGAAGGGGTTGGGCTGCAGGCTGCGATTGGAGCGGTGAGGGCGGGCGCGCTTGCCGCGCTGGGAGCATTGGCTGCTATTTTTGGGGCGAAGATGAAAGAGGCGGAGTGAGGAGCGGGCGCTGGTTTGCGGGAAGATGGCGTGCTAGGCTGTGAGAAGCGGGACGTCTTTTGTTTCTATTGGTTTCTGCCAGACGCAGTCGTTTGCTAATTCGAGGAGAGGTGCGTCGGAGGCTGCTGCCTTGATGAGCTGCTGCTGAGTGAGAGGCTTTGTTGTGGAGGCGAGCAGGGCGATGTTCTGGACTTTTTCCGGCTCCGCGGGAGCGGTGCAGAGAAGGGTGATGTAAGGGAAGCGCAGAGAGAAGGTTTTGTATGCAGAGCGGAAGAAGGCGCTTTGCTCGCCCTCTATTGGAGAGACGATGTTGGCTGCGAGAAGGCCCTTGCTTGAAAGATGGGAGTGCATGAGAGATGCGGCTTGGAGCGAGAGCAGGTGGCGCGGGATGAAGGTGCCGAAGTCAAATGCGTCCAGGCGAATGAAGTCGTATTTGTGCTTGCTCTTTGCAAGGAAGGAGAGGCCGTCGGTGTGGTGGATGGAGATGCGCTTGTCCTCAAGAGGGAAGTGGAAGAACTGGTGTGCAAGAGCTGGAAGCTTGGTGTCGGGCTCCACTATGTCTGCTTGCGCGTGCGGGTGCGCGAGGAGGAAGTGGCGTATTTCCGTGCCGCCTCCCATGCCGATGAAGAGGGAGCGCTTGGGCAGAGCGAGGGTGAGGTGCGCGAGCTTGCCTATGAGAGTGTACTTGAAGAGCAGGCCGCCGGTGGAGAGCTTCATGCCGGATGCGAGCTGGATGTCGAGGAAGAGCTTGCGCGTGTCCTCTTTCGTGTTGTCAATGATGCGCGCCTCGTAGAGGCCTGTGCGGCATTTGTAGATTTCCTTGTCTGCGGACGGGAGGATGGAGGCAAAGAGCTGGCGCAGGGGCACGGGCATTGGAACCTATCCCCTGTAATTCGGTAGGTTAAAATAACTTTGTTAGGAAGGGGGTATTATGGGGGGGCAAATTAACCTGAGGCTAACGATGGAGAGCGGCCAGCCGCCGCACTTCACCTGGAGCTATCGCGACGGGAAGTATTGGCGCGTGGTGGATGGGAAGAGGTGCGAGCTGTGGCAGGTTGGGGATGAGGTGCAGGTCACGCCCGGCTTTGAGTGGGTTGCCAACAAGATGCTGCGGCTCGAGGATGATTTGGGCGCGCTTTATGGCAGGTTCGTGGCGGACAGGCACCTGGCTGATGCTGTTGCAAGGTATCCGGGCTTGAGATTGACGAGGAGCGAGCCTTGGGAGACATTGGTGAGCTACATTTGCTCAATCAACAGGAACATTACGCAGATTAGGAGGGATGTGCAGAAGCTGCTGGGCGAGGACGGGTGGATGAGGGAGGCGGACGAGATTGCGAGGATGAGGCTGCCGGCTTCGCTGGGCTTCCGCAAGAGGTATTTGAAGCAGAGCGCCAGCATGGTGGCAAATGGGGAAGTGGGGCTGGGCAGGATTGCGATGATGGATTATGAGAGCGCGAGGGAGGAGCTGATGAGGCTGCCCGGAGTTGGCCCGAAGGTTGCTGATTGCGTGCTGCTGTTTGCTTATGGAAAAGGAGAGGCGTTCCCTGCGGACGTGTGGGTGAAGAGGGCAATGGAGAGGCTGTACAGGGTGAAGGGGGAGAGGAAGATTGGCGAGTATGCGAGGAGGAAGTGGGGCTGCGATGCGGGCTATGCGCAGCAGTATCTGTTCATGTATGCACGCGAGTGCCTGAAGCCCAGCAGGGAGACTGGCGTGAAGGCCATTGCTTGTCCTGTTTGATTTGGCCTAGCTTGTAAGGCGCGCCGCGTAGGGCCTGAGGTGGGAGCTTACCCTCCAGATGCCGTCTTCCTTGGTGAGGGTGAAGTTCTGCTCGTAAATCACGCCCGTGCCCAGCGAGGGAGTTTCCTCGGCGTAGCTGAGAAGCGCTGAAGCCGTGTTTTCCGGGGTGTCGTTGACCGAGTAGGTGAAGAGGTCATAGCTTATGTCCTGCGAGCCCGGCAGGGGCACGTAGAGCCCGCTGTTGTTGACGAAATTCTTGTTGGCAAGGATCCAGTCGCGCTCCTCGCCTGTCGTGAGGTTCAGGGCGGCTGCGAAATTCCTGGAGCGCAGGTGCGAGATGTAGGTTTGGAATGTCTCGGATGCGGTGAGCGGCTTGGGAGGGGGTTCGAAGGAGGGCAGGGAGATGGAAGGGAGGGAGAAGTAGAAGTGCGGGATGCTGTCAGGGGAGTTGCGCGCGGTCCAGATGAAGAGCGCGAGGAGCGCGGTTATGAGGAGGCAGGCTAGGACGGTTATGATTATTGCCTGAACCTTGGCCGGCGGAACCATGGCTTACATAAATGCCTCTAGGTTAAATTGCTTTTCCTTTTCCTCCTCTTCCCTGAACACCGCGCCGATGCTCTGCTCGAGAAGCATGAGGCGCTGCTCCAGGTATTTGGGCAGGTGGTAGCGGTCAACCAGATATTGCGCGAGCTTGAGGTATTTGGAGATGCCGCCCTTTGTGATCGTGAGCAGCAGCTTGCCGCCGCACCCTTCGCGCGAGCATCTGCCCATGAGGGGCACGCGCCTGTATTTCGTGCCGCACTCGGTGCATCTGAACTCTTGGCGCGAGAAGCGGTAGAGGTTGCCGTACAAGTCGGGAAGGAAGTGCGTAAGTATCACGCGGCGCGCCGCGTCTGCCGCGTCAACTGCTCTTATTTTGTCGCAGAGGTTGAATTGCGCCACCACCTTGTCCTGCATGCTTCCTATTGTTACGTAAGCTGAGCGCAGGGGCGCGCGGTGTATCGAGGAGGCTGGATGCGTGAAGCTGATGTCGTAGAATTGCGAGGGGGTGCCGAGCCTTTTGCCGACCTGGTCGATGTCCACTTCGCCCGGGGGTTTGCCTGCCTGCGCTGCCTCGTAGAAGGAGAGCGGGAAGGAGGGGCAGGCTTCCATTGCGTGCACTTCGTCGTCCACTTCCTTTGGGTCGAGGAGGACGGTCATGACTATGGGCGCATCCATTGTGCCGCCGCGCGATTCGGGAAGGAAGAAGCGGGAGAAGTTCAGAAGAGTGTCCAGCAGGAGCATGCACGAGTCTTCGTCGCCATCGCAGTTGCGCCTGCGCGCGCTGATGAGGTATGGGTGCGCGTAGCCTACGTTGGCTTTGGTGAAGCCCACTATTCTGGAGAGGATGCCGCACGAGGTGTGGGGCGAGAGGCCTACGGCGAGGTGGCCCACGAGTTCCGAGCGGTCCTTGAGATTGTAGAAGGCTGGGAGGCCGTAGAGCTTCTGGAGAAGGTCGTCGATGAAGTGGGAGGTGCGCACGAAGTAGTCCCCGCCGTTTTCGCTCAGCAGGAGGTCCTGGGGCTTGAGCTCGAGAAGCTGGGAATCGTGCTCGAGAACTTTGCCCTCATGATCGTGAGTATAGCCGATTGATTTCAATTTCTCAACTGGCACGCCTACTTCTGATGGAGTGAAGTGAGTGAGAACCATGTTGGTGGAGTCGAAGCGTATGGTGCCGTCCTTGTACATGCTCACCCCGTTCTTCGCGCGCAGGATGCCTTTTTCAATGCGCTCGGGTATCTTGGCAGAGCTCACGAGGCCTTTCACGCCCTTCAGCTCTTCGGGGTGGAAGTCGCATCTTTCGGATGCCTCCTTGAGGAAGTGCGCAAGCTCCGCGGGCCTTTCGTCGAATTTCGAGGTGTTGGTGCCGCAGCCTGGGCATTTCTCGTGAGAGTTCGTGCGCCCGCACTTGGGGCAGATGCGCTCGAGAGTTGTGGGGGAGGAGCATTTGGGGCAGTGGGTGTAGGCCGTGAGCTCGTTGCATTGCGGGCATTTCATGCGCGCGAGCTCCACGCTCGGCTTGCGCGTGTATTCGCTCTTGCACGCCTTCACGATGTTGCGCGTGTTGCCGCCCGCCTCCCCGAGCGGGAAGAGGACGTGGATGGCGGGCTTCATCTCGCGCTGCTTTGCCTTCTCCGGCCTGCCCATGCGCGCCCCGATGTAGGTGGGCGCGTATGCTTTTACCTCGACGCCCGCGAGCTTGTTGATGAGTTCGAGCGGCGCAAGGTTTTCGTCGTAGCTGGCGTCAAAATCGTGCAGGGAGAGGGAGCGGCCTTTCAGCATGCCGAGCGAGCGCAGGAGCGCGAGGGAGTTGTCCGCGTCGAGGACTATTTCGCCTTCCTGCACCGCGTGGGGTATGCAGAGGTCCTCGAGTATTGCTTTTGTGGGGGAGCTTTCCACGCGCAGCTCCTTGAGCGTGAAGAAGTCGTATTTCAGCTTGCCCGTTGAGAGCCAGTCCGCCAGCTCCTTGAGCTGGTGCGGGGTGATGTCGTGCCACCTGTAGGTGTAGTATGGGTGGAGGGGAATGCGGTGCTTTTCGCTGAGCTTGAGCGCATCATCTGCTGAAATTTTGCGCGCGTTTGCATGCTTGCCGCCCGCCTTCTCGAGTTCGAGAGCCCACCATTCCTCGCACCATGCGCCCGGCAGGAGCGGGTGGTTGGCCTTTGAGAAGTCGCCGTACGTGATGAGCATGTCGCCGAGCGCGATGATGGAGCGCACTTCGCTTTTGACCGCGAGCGCCTCTTCGTAAGTGGAAATTTTGCGCACGCTGCCGTCCGCCAGCTTTACTGTCGGGCCGTCGATGGAATCGCATGAGGCGGCAACGCAGCCCTTGCCCGGCCTTTCCACGCGCATCTGCGTGCCTATTGCTATGAATTCGTCTGCGAGGAGCATGGTGGCTGGGTGAATGGCCTTGCCGGCTATGCCTGTTGTGCGGGTGCGGCCGTAGCGGAGGCGGAAGCCGCCCTTGCGGCCCGGGTAGCAGAGTATCGGGCGGCCTGCCGCAACGTCGTCGAGGTAAATTTCCTCGGCGCGCGCTGTTGTTTTGGCATCGCGCTTGCCTATCTTGACTATTCCCTCAATCCAGCTCCAGTCTATTCCTATTTTCTTCGTGAATTTCAGCACCTTGCTGGCCTTCTGGGTCGTTTCGCTTATCACGAGGCACATGCCGCCGCGCACGCGGTCGGTTTCCATGCGCTCGAGGCCTTTGTTCACTGACACTTCGAGCCTTTTCTCGGTGGGGTCGCCGGTAATCATGATGGGGCAGTTGCGCACTATTGTGCGTATCTCGTCGGGCGAGGGAAGGTACTGGAGGCGGATGGCGCGCGAGTCGTAGAGGTTCACTTCCTCCACATAGCGCTCGACCTCGCTGTCGGTCGGCCTGAACTCGCTGATGTTGAATTTGCGGCGCGCGAAATCGCCGAGCACCACGCTCACTGCCGCGACAGTGCCGCCTGCTGCGCGAATGGGGCCTGAGAAATACATTGCAAGGTAGTTGGAGCCGTCGGGGTTCTGGCGTATTTTCACGCGCGTGATGCCTTCTGTTGGCGCTACTAGCACGCCTTCTGTCAAGATTGCGACTGCTGTCCTGATGGACTGCTCGATTATTTTCTCCGGCTCCTGCTTCGCGCCTGGTGGAAGGTGCTTTCCTTCGAGAATGTGCTTGGATATTTCGTAGGCAATCATCTGCGGGTCCTTGCCTGTGAGGGCGCGTATGCTTGCGGCTATGCCCTTTGGCCCGACGATTCCCTCTACCCTCGCTGCCACGTCCTGGGCTGGAATTGTTTCGACGCTGTCGCTCGGGTCAAAGCCTTTTGCGCGCGCCTGCTGCGCCAGCGCGTAGGCGCTGTCGAAGTTCTGCTTGAGGAGAGCGTGGTATTGCTCAGTGTTTTGCTTCGGGTCGTAATCCATATTCCATCAGCTCATGAAATTCACTACGTCAAGGCGCGCATAGCGCGTCTGGTAGAGCGAAAGGAGGCATGGAGTGGGCTCGTGGCCCTGCTGCCTCTGGTATTCGGTGCGCGCCTGCCATGTGCCGCTGTTGAAGACCGCGGTGCCCCTGTAATTAGTGGAGCCGTTCTTGTGTATGTGGCCCATGACCATGATGTCCGGCACCTCGTGTATCACCATGTAGTCGTGCTTTTCCGGCACTATTGGATTGTCGCCGTAGATTGGCGAGAGGTTGCGCCGGCGCAGGAGCTCGACCATCGGCTTCTCGGGCTGCGCGTAGCTCATGCCGGGTATTGCCGCGATTACGGAGTCGAGCGAGGTGCCGTGGTAGACAAGGGTGCGGAGGCCTTCTATCATGAGGTTGGAGGGCGAGCCTATGAAGTGCATCTTGCGGCCGCCCATTTCCTTTGTGAGGTCTTCCGGGAAGTGGGGCTGGGGCTCGGCGCGCCGCACCGCGTCGTGGTTGCCGGGCGCCACTATTATCTCGATGTGCTCGGGCACGTCCTCCATCATCTTGCCGAAAAGCTTGTACTGCTCGTAGATGTCGGTTATCACGAGCTCGCGCTCCTGCGAGGGGTAGATGCCCACGCCGTCCACGACGTCGCCGTCTATCACGAGGTATTTGACTTTGCCCGCGGCCTCGCGCTCCTTTTCCGTGGGGCAGTCGCCGTTCAGCCAGCGCAGCATTTTCCTGAAATTGTCCTCCATGAAGAAGCGGCTGGCAACGTGGATGTCGGAGATGAATGCGATGCTGAGGTCGCGCTCCGCAAGCCTGGGCTCGCGTATCGGCACCTCGGGCCAGAGGAGGCTGTTCGCAAATATGAAGGGCTCGCTGACGGCGCCTTCGAAGCCCACCACCTCGTCGGGCACAAGGCGCTGGGCGTCGGCGAAAACCGCGCGGTTGCGGGGGTCCTGCGTGACGAGTATTTTCGCGGTCCCGCTTTCGTCCTCGATGTCCACCAGCAAATTGCCGTTCTTGGTGACGTGCTTGCTGTTCACCATGCCCACGATGCGCACGCGCGAGTTCTTCACCATGCCGCGCGTGGATGCGATGCTCTGCACCACGTTCTCGCCTGGCCGCGCCCTGATGATTGATGCTGTCCGGCGGAACCTGTCGTTGAAGTATTCCACGAAGTCCTCGAGCGTGCCGCCGCGCCGCGCCTCCACGTTTATCTCGGTCTCGCGCTCTATTTTCAGGTCCGGCGCGTGCTCGGCCGCGGCCGGCTTGAAGTACGGGGAGCGGTAGACTTCCGCGGGCATCGGTATCTTCTTGTCCTCGGCCTTCTCCGCGTATTTTTGCAGCAGCTCCGGGGAGATGATGAATGCGTCGGGCTCGGCCTCGATGAGCTTCTTCATCACGCTCACGGCGTCGTCCATCTTGTCGAGGAGCGCGGATGCTTCTGAAGATAGGCGCATGCCGGCGTTGTCGATTATGCGCAGTGCCTCCTCGTTCAAACTCATTGCCTCCCGGAAGAGGAAATTGCGCGGAAAACTTTAAATAGAAGGGGCCGCGCCCCTCTCTACACCCCGTAGAGTGCTCGCTATGCTCGGAATTCACTCGCCGCGGATGGTTTCGAGCAGGCTCACGATGCTCCATATCTGCGTGCGCGCGTGCATGGGCATGTTGATGTCCTCGCCCACTTCGTTGAGCGAGTAGATGGCCGAGCTGGCGCGCACCACCAGGTCGTCGTTCGTGAGAAGCTTTGATTTGGCTTCGGAAATCGCCTTGCGGATGTTCTTGGGCACGCTAGTGTCCTCTAGAAGAAGGTCCATGAACTGTATTATCTGCTTTATCTTGTCCTCGGTCATTCGAACACCGCGCTTCGGAATTCATTGTGCTGCTTACTTGCGTGTAGGGTATTTAAAAAGATTTAAGCGGGCCCGGCGAGATTTGAACTCGCGACCTACAGATTTCTTCGACCCCGGGGGGTTTAGAAAGGGGGCGCTCCCCCTTCTTTAGAAGTCTGCCGCTCTATCCAAGCTGAGCTACGGGCCCGTGTATTATTGATGGGGCTTGCACGCTTCTTATACCTTCACATTCTCTCGGGCGCCTCGATGCCGAGCAGGTTCAGGCCGTTGCGCAGCACTATTTGCGTGGCCTTCACCAGCTTGAGGCGCGCCTCCATCAGCTTTCCTTCGGCCTTCAGCACGGGGCAGGCATCGTAGAATTTCGCGAATTGCGAGGAGACTTCCAAAAGGTAAGTGGCAAGCTCGTGCGGCCGCGAGTCGAGCGCCGCGTGCGCTATGAGCGAGGGGAAGCGGCCAAGGAGCAGGATGAGCTCGTGCTCCTCCCTGGTCGTGAGCATGGAGGCGTCGCCGAAGAGCACCTCGCCCGCCTTCTCCAGTATGCGGCACGCGCGCGCATGCGAGTATTGGATGTAGGGCGCGGAATCGCCCTCGAAGTTCAGCGCCTCCTCCCACTTGAAGATTATTTTTTTCTCGGGCGTGGTCTTGAGCATGTCGAAGCGCACCGCGCCTATGCCGACGGCGGCTGCTATTTTCGTTTTTTCGGCTTCATCCATGTCAGCGAAGCGCGTGCGTATTTCCGCGAGAGCGCGGCTTTCCGCCTCGTCAAGCACCTCGTCCGCGCTGAAGCCCACCCACGAGCCCTCGCGGCCAGAGAATTTCTTGTCAGGCAGCCAGGCGTGCTCGTATGCGAGGTGGACGTAGTTCTTTGCCTCGTCAGGGTAGCCCATTGCCTCCAAAAGGAGCGAGAGGACGCGCTGCGGGTAGGCCTGCTCCACGCCTATCACGTTGATGGCGGCTGTCGCGGGCGGGAAGCGCTCGCGCGTGCCCTTGCGGGCGGAGGTGAAGAGGGTGGTGCCGTCGGGCTGCTTCAGGAACTGCGCGAAATCCAGGCGCGCCTGCGTGAGGCCGAATTTCCAGAGGACGAATGCGAGGTCTTTTGCGGTGTAGGTGGCAGTGCCGTCAGAGCGCACGAGCACCTTGTCAGGGCTTTCCATGTTCGCGAATTCCGCGTTCTCTGAAAGCTTCGCGACAAGGCAGCCCGCGTTCTTGCCTTCCGTTTCCTGGTGCACCGCCCCGCTCTCCTTTGCCTTTTCGAGAGCATATTCTAGCGCCTTGGCGCGCACGAGGTCGCTTTCCCATATCAGCACGTCGTGGTAGATGCTGAGCCTGAATGCTGTTTCGTACTGCGCCTGCACGCATTTTTCGCAGAGCTTGCGCCCCACTTCGGCTGTTTCCGTGTCGCCCTTTTCCATCTGGCTTACGATTTCGCGCACCTGCTTCTCCACTTCCGGCTCTTCCATGCGCTTTGCAACTTCCACGTATTGCCTGCCGAGCCACTGGTCCACTTTCATGTCCATCTTGTCGCTCAGGTTCAGGTAGCCCCAGACGCTCTGCGCCACCTGCAGGCCCAAATCGTCGATGTAATCGATGCGCTTCACGTCAAAGCCGGTGCACGTGAGGAGGCGCGCCACGCAGTCGCCCAGTATCGCATTGCGCAAATGGCCGACGTGCCAGGGCTTGTTCGGGTTTACCGAGGGGAACTCGATGTACACTATCTTGCCGTTGGCTTCGCGCGAGCCGTACTTGCGGCCCTGCGCCACCGCCTCGTCAATTGCAAGCTTTGAGAAGGAGGGCGAGAGGTGGAAGTTTATGTAGGTGCCCACGACTTCGCACTTTGAGATGAGCGCGTTCTGCGGGATGTGGGTTGCGATTGCAAGCGCTATTTCGCGCGGGTTGTGCTTCTCGCGCTTTGCCAAGTCAAATGCAAGCGTGCAGGCAATGTCGCCGAAGCCCTTCCTGGACTCGGTGAGGGAGCGGACCGCGTCGCTCAGGTGCACGGAGTAGCCCGCAGCCTCGCAGGCCTTTGTCAAACAGAGCGCCAGTTCCTCCTTGGCGTGCTGGTACGGGTCCATGAAAGGGTTATCTAAATAAACGGTTAAATATGCTTATTCGCAGAAATGGTTCGCCCGTAAGGGAGGTTATGAAAAGCAATAGTAAGGGAAGTCTGAAAGGACACTCGTAAGGGAAGTTGCCAGAAACCGTAGGTTTTTGGCGGGGCCGTGGGCTAGCTTGGTATGCTACCAGGTTCGGGACCTGGTGACCTGAGTTCAAATCTCAGCGGCCCCACTCAAGTATATAGGAAGGAGGTCTGAAAGGAACCGTAGGCAAATTTAAGGGAAGTCTGAAAGAAACCGTAGGTTTCTTTCGTGGGGATCGCCAAGCTTGGTCAAAGGCGCCAGGCTCAGAAGCCTTTTTAGGAAAAAGGCTTCAGCCAAAAACTAGGAAGGTTGTGGAACCTGGTCTCTTAGTGAGTTCGAGGGTTCAAATCCCTCTCCCCACATTCTGTCGTGGCCTGAGTGTGCACCAGATGGGTGAACTCAGGTGTGGGCTGGGCTTGCTCCCCCCACATTTTTGTTTTATATTATTATTGGCTCAAATTGAAGCGTTAGGTGTCATTCTTGGAACTACCGAACATTTACGAGGGGGACTACAAGAGGCTCATTCTCGTCCCGCTCGCGTTCATCGCGCTTTCGATAGCCCTCGTCATGCTGATGGGCATACCGCAGGGCATTGAGCTGAAGGGAGGCGTGCTCGTCACGCTGCAGGCGCAGGGGCCCGTGAATGCGCAGGCGGTGGAGGCGAGCTTGGCTGCCGCGGGCATCAAGGATGCGACCGTGAGGGCATACAGCAATCCTGTCGGGGAAGTCGTGGAAGTGGAGATTGAGCAGAACGCGCTGCTGAGCGACGCGGAGAAGGCGATGACGGAGTTCAACGCCAAGGCCTCGGCTACCGACGATGCCGAGCTGGCGCTGGCAACTGCCGAGGACCAGGCGCGCCTCAAAGCGGATGATGCTTCGAAGAAAAATGCGCAGGACGCGCAGGCCGCCTACGACAAGGCGTGGGGCGAGATGAAAGGCTCAGCCAATGCGATTCTGGACAGGCTGGAAAAGGTGATGGGCGCGCCGGTTGCGCGGGATGCCGCGGATTCGAGGGAGCTGAAGAAGCTCGTTGACGACAGTTTCACGCTTGCAAAGGAGAGGTACAGGGGGCAGATAATTGCCGCCATTGGCAGGGGCATGAAGTATTCGAGCTATTCATTCCAGGACGTGAGCCCCACGCTGAGCACCTACTTCCTGAACAAGGCTGTGGGGATAGTGATGATATCCTCGCTGCTTGCGGCCATTGTGGTGTTCGCGGTGTTCAGGACAGTGGTGCCGAGCTTTGCGGTGCTCATGGGCGCGGCGAGCGACATCATAATAGCGCTTGGTGCCATGGCATTGTTCCAGATTCCGCTCACCCTGCCTTCCTTTGCGGCGCTGCTCATGCTCATAGGCTTTTCGCTTGACACGGACATGCTGCTTACCATCAGGACATTGAAGAGGGGCGAGGGCACTGCGAGGGAAAGGGCGTTCGACACGATGAAGACGGGCATGACGATGAGCCTCACCGCGCTCGTTGCCTTCGGCGCGCTGTTCCTGCTTGCCCTCATCACGCACATCCCGACTTACTACCAGATTTCCGCCGTTGCAATATGCGGGCTGTTCGGGGATTTGGTTGCGACATGGGGCATGAATGCCGTGACGATACTGTGGTATGCGGAGAAGAAGGAGAGGAGTTAGCGTTAGTGATTGGCATGGGATGGAACGAGATTCTGGCTGACAGGCAGGTGCGCCTGCTGGGCATCATCCTGCTAGCGGCGCTGGCGCTGGCTGCATGGCGCGGCATACACTTCGGCATCGAGTTCGAGGGGGGCACGCGCATCCCGATTACATTGGAGAGGCCCGTGACCGACAGCGCGGAGATGCAGAGCATACTGGAGACCATTAAGACCAGGGTGACGAAGTTCGGGCTCACGCAGGTCGTGGTGAGAGGAGTGGGTGCGAGCGAGGTGTACGTGGAGGTGCCCCAGAGCGACCAGCAGCTCGTGCAGGACATTGAGAGGATATTGCGCGAGGTGGGCAGGTTCGAGGGCGTTGTGGATGGCAAGGTGGCTATCAGCGGCAATGACATTTTGAGGAACAGCATGAGGACGGAAGTGAGCAGCACGCAGTGGGCCGTTTCATTCACCGTGACATCCGCGGGGGCAAAGCATTTCGGGCAGACTGTTTTCGGGAAAGGAAATTACCCGCTCTACATGTTCCTGGACAGGCCCGAGGATGCGGTGGTGCTCGCGAGCCGCGACGAGCTTTTCGGCGAGAGCGCGGTGATGGAGCAGGAGTCGCTGGATGCCTTGCAGGACGCGATGAGGAAGGAGGGCGGCACGATACGCGTGCTGCTGATTGACGACTGGAATGCCACGAGGGAGGAGTTGAAGACCGTCAATGTTACGAACAAGACTGTTGCGATTGTGGGGCCTGCTGCCACGCCGGAGATTGTGGCTGAACTGCAGGCCATGGGCTTCAGGGTGCAGAAGAAGACTGCTGCCGAGATGCTTCCGAGCTTCGGCACTGGCGAGCTGAGCAACAGGATGGTGAATGAGTGGCAGGCAGTGGGGCTGCTGAGCGCCCCTATTTTGAACCCTTCAATCACGCAGGGAGGCTCGCCCGGCCTGCAGTACCAGATTACAGGCGCTTCCAAGGGGGACACCGTGCAGCAGCGGTCGGAGAGCGCGCAGGCTGAGACGAAGATGCTCAAGAGCGTGCTGAGCGGCGGCGAGCTGCCTACCAACATCATTCTGGGAAGCGTGACCACGATACCCGCGCCATTGGGCGCGGAGTTCCTGCGCTACAGCGTGGTTGGCGCTGTGGGCTCGCTCATCGCCATAGCGCTGCTGATAGTGATTAGGTACAGGGAGACGCGGCTCGTGCTGCCCGTGATGGCGACTTCGACCATTGAAATCATAATACTCGTGAGCGTGATTGGCGCGCTGGGCACAATTGACTTGGCTACAATGGCGGGCATAATAGCTGCTATTGGCGTGAGCGTGGACTCGCAGATTGTCGTCACTGATGAATTGCTCAAGAAGGGCAAGCTCACGGTGGCTGCCGTGGGAGAGGCCGGCGCGAAGATGAAGCTGGACAGGGCGTTCTACATTGTGGTGAGGAATGCGCTGGTTGCAATAATGGCCATGATTCCGCTGCTGTTCTCGGGCTTGGTGGAGATTTCGGGTTTCGCGACTTCGACCATCCTGGGCGCGCTGCTGGGCGTGTTCATCACAAGGCCTGCGTATGGAGCTGCGGTGGAGCACATATTCTTTGATGAGCCAAAGAAGGCGCAGGCAAAGGGAGAAAAGAAAGAGGAGAAGAAGGAAGAAAATAAGGGCTAGTTTTCTTCTGGTTTTGGCTGGTTTTTGGACTCTGACGGGCCTCCTCGGAAGGGGTAAAAAAGCACTCTTTTTATGCCTTTCTACGAACGCGCGCGCGTGCGCGCGCACGCGCGTAGATAGGTTTATAAGGAAAAACTGGGTAATTTTGGTGCAGGAAAGACGGCTAAGGGAAGGAGCGAATATAGGGCGATTAGGGCGGTTTTATGGTCGAAGCGAGAGATTATACTGCAAAGGACATACAGGTGCTGGAAGGCCTGCAGGCAGTCAGGAAAAGGCCCAGCATGTACATAGGCGATACGGGGGTGCATGGGCTCCATCACCTCGTGTACGAGATTGTGGATAATTCCATTGACGAGGCGCTGGCTGGCTATTGCAAGAACATCCTGCTTACTGTGAGGCAGGACGGGAGCGTGAGCGTGAAGGATGATGGCAGGGGCATTCCTGTTGACATTGTGGAGCATTACAAGAAGCCCGCCATTGAGCTGGTCATGACTACCTTGCATGCTGGCGGGAAGTTTGACAAGAACGCGTACAAGGTGAGCGGAGGCCTGCATGGAGTGGGCATGAGCGTTGTGAACGGGCTGTCGGAGTGGCTCGTGGCTGAAGTGAGGAGGGGCGGGAAGAGGCATGTGATTAGGTGCGAGAGGGGCATAGTGAAGGAGCCTTTGAAAGAGGCGGGTGCTGCGGAAGGCGTAGGCACGACCATTACGTTCAAGCCCGACAGCCAGATTTTCGAGATATTGGATTTCAACTTTGACTTGCTGTGCAACAGGCTGCGCGAGCTCGCATTCCTGAACAAGGGGCTGCACATTTCCGCGCAGGATGAGAGGAGCGGGAAGAGCGCGGATTTCAGGTATGAGGGCGGCCTTGTGGAGTTCGTGAGGTACATTGACACTGGCAAGGCTGCCGTGCACCCGAATGTCATTTACATTGAGGGCGAGAAGGGCGGCACGAAAGTGGAGGTGGCGCTGCAGTATAACAACTCGTATTTGGAGAGCGTGTTCTCGTTCGCGAATGACATCAATACTATTGAGGGCGGCACGCACCTTATCGGCTTCCGCGCTGCACTGACGCGCGTCATCAATGATTATGCAAGGGAGAACAAGATGCTCACCAACGGCATGGCGCTTACTGGCGAGGATGTGAGGGAGGGGCTTACCGCGATTGTGAGCGTGAAGGTGCAGGAGCCGCAGTTCGAGGGGCAGACGAAAGCGAAGCTGGGAAATACTGAAGTGAAGGGGATAGTGGAGTCTTTGGTGGGCGAGAAGCTCAAGCAGTTCTTCGAGTTCAACCCTGCTGACGCGCACAGCATAATTGAGAAGGCTGTGGGCGCGGCGCAGGCGCGCGAGGCTGCGCGCAATGCAAGGGAGCTGGTGAGAAGGAAGAGCGCGCTGGAGGGAGGCTTGCTGCCTGGCAAGCTTGCGGACTGCTCGGAGCGCGATCCTGCGAAGAGCGAGCTGTTCATAGTGGAGGGAGACAGCGCAGGCGGGTCTGCCAAGCAGGGAAGGGACAGGAAGACGCAGGCTATTCTGCCGCTCAAGGGCAAGATACTGAACATTGAGAAGGCGCGCCTGGTCAAGGTGCTGGGCAATGTGGAGATAAGGACGCTCATCACGGCGCTGGGCACGGGCTTTGGCGAGGAGTTTGACGTGTCTAAGGCAAGGTACCACAAGATTGTGATTATGACTGATGCTGATGTTGATGGGGCGCACATACGCACGCTGCTGCTCACGTTCTTCTACCGCTATGCAAAGCCCTTGATTGAGAAGGGCTTCATCTACATCGCGCAGCCCCCTCTTTATAGGGCGAAGAAGGGCAAGGAGGAGAGGTATGTTTACACTGATGGCGAGCTGGAGCGCGCCGTCTCGGAGATGGGAGGCGCGAGCGCGGAGATGGCTGCTGCCGAAGGAGTTGAGGGCGGGGTGAAATTGGCAGGCGGCATTTACATCCAGAGGTACAAGGGCCTGGGAGAGATGAATCCGGGCCAGCTTTGGAGCACTACGATGGACCCGGGGAACCGGGTGCTTTTGCGCGTGAGCATTGAGGATGCGGTTGAGGCTGACAGGCTTTTCACCATTCTGATGGGCGATGAGGTCGAGCCGCGCAAGCAGTTCATACTGGAGCATGCGAGGGAAGTGAAGAATTTGGACGTGTGATTGCCATGGACGCTTCTACTAATCCCAATATCAAGAACAGGCTTATCGAGGATGAGATGAGCGCCTCCTATTTGGATTACTCGATGAGCGTGATTGTGGGAAGGGCGCTGCCTGATGCAAGGGACGGGCTGAAGCCCGTGCACCGCAGGATATTGCACGCGATGAACGAGATGGGCAATACGCATGACAAGCCCTACAAGAAGAGCGCGCGCGTTGTGGGAGAAGTGCTCGGCAAGTACCACCCGCACGGGGACACGGCTGTTTACGATTCGCTCGTGAGGATGGTGCAGAATTTCTCGCTGCGCTACCCGCTCATTGACGGGCAGGGAAATTTCGGCTCTGTTGACGGGGACAATCCGGCTGCGATGAGGTATACAGAGGTGCGCATGGCGCGCACTGCGGGCGAGCTGCTTGCGGACATTGACAAGGACACTGTTGATTTTGCAGCGAACTTCGACGGCTCGCTCAAGGAGCCGCTCGTGCTGCCCTCGCGCATTCCGAATTTGCTCGTGAATGGCTCGAGCGGAATTGCTGTTGGAATGGCCACGAACGTGCCGCCGCATAACCTGGGCGAGGTCGTGGACGCGCTCGTGGCGCTCATTGACAATCCGGAGCTGGGGCTGGATGGGCTGATGGCCCACGTGAAGGGGCCTGATTTCCCGACTGGCGCGGTGATTCACGGGAAGAACGGCATACTTGCGGCCTATGCCACGGGCAGGGGCGCGATGAGGGTAAGGGCGAAGGCCGAGTTTGAGAAGATTTCAAGGAGGGGGAAGGAAGGAGGGGAAGTGAGGGAAGCGATTATTGTCAAGGAGCTGCCCTACATGGTCAATAAGGCCGACCTTGTGGCCGCAATTGCTGAGCTGGTGAAGGACAAGAAAGTGGAAGGCATTGCGGACCTGAGGGATGAGAGCGACCGCGAGGGAATACGGGTGGTCGTGGAGCTCAAGAGGGACGCGAACAAGGATGTGGTGCTGAACCAGCTCTACGCGCACACGCAGATGGAAACCACTTTTGGCGCAATCATGCTGGCGCTCGTGGATGGCGAGCCGCGCGAGCTCACGCTCAGGCAGGCGCTCCAGACTTACGTTTCGTTCAGGCAGCAGGTTGTGAGGAGGAGGAGCGATTTCGAGCTGAAGCAGGCGAGCGACAGGGCGCACATTTTGGAGGGCCTGAGGATAGCGCTGGCGAGCATTGATGCCGTTGTCAAGACAATCAAGTCGGCGAAGAACGTGCAGGATGCGAAGGATGCGCTCATTTACAGCTTCCAGCTGAGCGAGAAGCAGGCGCTTGCCATTCTTGAGATGAGATTGGGCAGGCTCACTGCGCTGGAGAGGGAGAAAATTGATTCCGAGCATGCGGAGCTGATGAAGAGGATTGCGTGGCTCAAGGAAGTGCTTGCGGATGAGAAGAAGATTTTTGCGCTCATAAGGGAGGAACTGCTCGAGGTGAAGCAGAAGTACGGCGACAGGAGGAGGACGGAGATAGTGGAGGATGAGGGGGAGATTGAGATTGAGGATTTGATAAAGGAGGAGCAGGTTGTCGTAGTGCTCACGAACAGCGGGTATGCGAAGAGGGTGCCGCTTGGCGATTACCGCGTGCAGGGGCGCGGCGGGAAGGGCGTGATAGGCGTTGACAGCAAGGAGCAGGATTATGCAAAGGAACTGGTGGTGTGCTCCACGCACGATTACTTGCTGTATTTCACGGACAAGGGCAGGGTGCACTGGCTCAAGGCCTACAAGCTGCCGAGCACCAGCAGGTATGGTGTTGGAAAGGCGATTGTGAATTTGCTGGAGCTGGAGGAGGGCGAGCGCGTGGCGGCGATGATACCGGTGCGCGAGTTCAGCGAGAACCAGTTCCTTGTGATGGCTACGCGCAAGGGAGTTGTGAAGCGCACCTCGCTTAGCGAGTATTCGCGCCCGAGGCGCGGAGGCATCATTGCGATTACTTTGAGGGAAGGGGACGGGCTGATTGACGTGAAGAGGACGGAGGGGGCGCAGGAAATATTGCTCGCGAGCAGGAACGGAATGGCTATCCGCTTCAAGGAGGAGGAGGTGCGCGAGATTGGGCGCACAGGGCAGGGCGTGAAGGGAATTGAGCTGCGCGAGGGCGATGTTGTCGTTGACATGATGGTGACGGGCTCGGGCAAGTCGCTGCTTACCGCGTGCGAGCACGGCTATGGGAAGAGGACTGCGCTGGATGAGTATCGCGTGCAGGGAAGGGGAGGCATCGGCCTCATCAACATCCAGACTGAGGGAAGGAATGGCGCGGTGGTGGGAGTGAAGGCAGTGAATGACGGCGATGAGGTGATGCTCGTGAGTTCCGCTGGCACTGTGATAAGGGCGCCTGTTGCAGGCATCAGCGTGATTGGAAGGAACACGATGGGCGTGAGGCTCATGAGAGTGGGGCAGGGCGAGAAAGTTACGGCGCTCGCGAAAGTTGTGGAGAAGGAGGCTGAGAACGGGAACGGGAAGAAAGGGCATGACGGCGGAAGAGGGGGTGTAGAGAGGGGCGCAGCCCCTTCTGACGAGATTGACGCGCGGGGCATGGAGAAGGCGGGGCCTGATGCCGGCGAGATAGAATACATTTAAATTCATGCCCGAATATTGCTAAGCAAGTGGTTTGATGGCGAGAGAGGGAGCGGTTAAGAGGAAGGAAAGGCCCGAGACCTTCGGCGAAGAGACGCCCATGGTAAGCCCCGTGATGAGGGGCGTGAGGAAGCTCAGCAAGGCCATCAACATCATTTTGACTGACAGGGGGCTCTACGAGAGCGCGAAGAAGCGCCTTGATGCCGTCTATAATGGGGCAAGGTCCAAGATAAAGAGCCTGTTCAGGCGCAAGTAGGTGCGATTATGGCGTTCGACTCTGAACTGACTGAGGAGGGCAACATGCTGCTGCAGGCCCTGGACAAGCTTTATGGCGAGTACAAGCTGCAGATTGACCGCGTTTACGGCGAGAACGTGCCGCTCGATGACAAGAAGAAGAGGTATGACACGATTATCGAGGAGTTCCAGAAGAAGGCGGACGAGCTGATTGGGGAAGGTTAAGGCTGGCTAATTTTAGTCCAGGAGTTTGAAGTCAATTGCAACTTGCACTACGTGAGGCGCGTAGGGCAGGACAATACGATGGGCGAGCACGCGTATTTTGCGCTTGGCTTTTTTTGCCGCCGACTTCACTATTTTCTCCGCATCCTTGAACGCGGTTTTTTCGGGCGCGAAGCAGTAAAAGTGGATGATGGCGCCGGGCTTGGCTGCCGCGAAAGCGTGCGGAAGGAATTTGTAAGCTGCATCAGGGTAGGACATGATGATGCGGTCAGCCCAGCGCCTGAACCTGCGCGGAAGGATTTTGGAAACGTCGCCTTCTATTGGCTCGATTTGCGAGGACATGCCGTTGAGTTCGATGTTTTGCTTGAGATATTTTGCTGCCACGGGGTTCAGTTCTATTGCCTTTATTTCGCACGAAGGCTGTGCTTTGGCTAAGATGATTGGGAAGGGGCCGACGCCCGCGAAGAGCGCTAGGATTTTTTCATTGGGCCTTGCAAGGGAGGCGATGCGCTCCCTTTCGTGCATGAGGCGGGGGGAGAAGTATGCTTTTGCGACGTCAAGCGCGAAGGAGCAGCCGCTTTCCTTGTGGGTTGTGATTGTTCTTTTCGCGCCTGCTAAAAATGCAAGTGATCGTGTCCTGTAAGCTCCTTTCCTCTTGCCTGCTTTTGCGTAAACGGATTTGACATGGGGATGGGCGAACATCAGGGCTTTCCCGATTATTTTGGATTTTGATTTGAGTTCTTTCGGTATCTCAATGATGGCGATGTCGCCTATGATGTCGAATGCGCGAGGGATGAGCGGGAGAAGCTTGGCTGGGAGCTTGTGCTGGAGCGCCTCCTGCAAGGAGGCGGGCTTCGGTTTGTTTGACTGGAGCTTTTTATTGGTGAGCGTGAAGCCGGCTATTCTTTTTGTCACTGGGAAGTAGACGTATTTGGAGTCCCTTGCGGGCGAGCGGGTGAAGTCGAGCGCGTGCTGTGAAAGGAGGAGTTTGTGGGCTTTCTCGGCTTCCTGCTTTGGAACCGCGATGCTGAGGGGCATGGAAAGGCTATTGGCGGGAAATTAAATAAGCTCTAGCGCTGCTTCAGGGGCGTGCCCGGAGTGGGCGTGCCTGCGGCAGGAGTGGTGCCTAGCGCGGGAATCTTGCTGCGGTGAGCCAGCCAGGTGGAGCCCATCTCGCTTGACATCTTGAGATTCTGCACATGAAGCGCATACTTTATGAATTCAGCAGGCACGGTTTTCTTGCCGCCGTACTGGCCTTCAAGAAACTGGAAGTTGTCACTAACTATTTTCTCAAACTCTTCCCGCAAGCCGGACATCCTGCGCAGCGCTTTTCCGAGGAAATAGACTGCTTCCCCTTGCAGGAGCCAATTGCGCTCCTTCAGGAAGCCCAGGTACATTTTCATGACATCCGTACGAAGCTGCGGCAGGTCTTCCCGGGATTCCAGTATCGTGATGCCGGCGTGCTTAAAGGCCTCCCTGAACTTTTGCTTCTCAGGCCTGTCGTAGTATTTCTCAGAAGAGGGCTTGTCAGAGCTATGCTTTGTCTCATTCTCAAGGGCTTTGTGGAAGACTTTGACCAAAATGGTGCTTACCGGCTCATAACCAATATCCTTTCGGCTCGCCAAGTCCGTAAGAAGTTGAATGTAGCTGCCGCGCAGATCGTAAGAGTTATTGCGGTTGGAAATGATGCTCTGGCAGTAGCTTATTACATCTAGAATTTGCTTCTCGGAAAAGCTGGCCGAGCCTATGGCATGCGTCAGCAGGGACAAAACGCCTTTTGAATCATAGCCGTTTTTGGACCTGACAACCGCCATGATGTTAGGCATTGCCATGGAAGACATCTCCGGGCCTTTGCCCGTAGCCCTCCCGAGGTACTCTAATGCCTTTTCGGATTTCGTGCCGTATGCAAGCAGGAGTTCGAGTATGGCCTTCTTGGACATCTGGTCGTTTCCCGCCTCATTCGGAACTTCGTCCCTTAGGAGAAGAAGGTATAGGAATTTGCAATAGGGCTCGAATTTGTATGAAGTGGAGTGCTCGCTTCTGCCAAGTTTTTTCAAAATTGAGCTTACGATGTTATAGACATCCTCTGCATCTTTGGAAGTCAGAGGGTTGTTTTTGTCTAGCCGGCTCTCGAGGTCGGAAAAGGCCTTTGAAGTGGTGGTATAATCAATGCCGTCGGACTGGCTTGCGATTAGGATTTGCAATGCCTGGTTTATTTCAAAGGGTTCTTTTTCAGCGTTAGCCATTCAGCTCCCGCGTGCTAGTATGGCTTTTCAAGTTTTTAAGTCTATTCCAGATAGATGGCGGGCTTGCCGGGCTGGGCCTGCGAGGCCTTCTTCTGCGAGTCGCCCTGGGCCTTTTCCTCCTCCGCCACGAGGACCGGGCAGCTGAATTCAGATGAAAGGAAGGCAATTGCATCAGTGAGCGTGCGGAGCTCGGTTTCCGCGTTCGGGACTTCCGCGCCGAGAGCGCCGATGTTCTTCATGTAGCTCTGCAGCAGCTTGGCTGCCTGCTCCGCATGGGGCTTGATTGTCTCGTCTTCCATTGCGGCCTTCATCGCGATGTCGAATTTCTTGTGAGTGAATGCCAGGGAGCGCAGCGAGTTCTTCCATGAAGAGGCGATGAAGAGCGAGATGCGCTGCGGCTTGCGCTTTGTTATCTCCAGTATGTGCTCGATGTCGGCCTTGAGGGAGATGATGGCCTCTTCGGCCTTTTCCAACTTCTCGTCAATGCGCTGGGTGTCCGCCTTGGGGAAGTTGCCGGTTGATGCAAATGCGAAATTCTCGGCAAAGAATTTCTTGCCTATGCGCTCCCACATTTCCTCGGCGAAGTGCGGCATGATGGGGCAGATGAGCAGGGTCCAGGTTTCCAGATACTCGCGCAGCGCAGGCCCGCTTCCGCCGCCCCTCTTGAGGTAGTGCCTCAGGTCGTTGATGGTGTTGTAGAAGAGCTCCTGCGTGAGGCTGCGGAGCTCGAATGCCTCGTACTGCTTGGGCGCCTCGCGCACGCGCCTGTGCAAGCGGGAGAGAAGCCATTTGTCTATGGGCGCCTCCTCCATGCGCGCGTCGAATTTGTATGTGAGCAGGGACTCGATGAAGTTGAGGCGCGAGAGGATGCCGCCTGCGAGGGTTTCGTTGAAGTCGGAATCCTGGGACAAATCGGCTCCGGACACGACGCTGAATCTGACTACATCAGCACCATACTTCGTGATTGCTTTGCGCAGGGGCAGGATGTTGCCCATGCTCTTGCTCATCTTCTGCCCGTCCATGAGCACAAAGCCGTTCGTGACTATCTGCTTGGGCCACTGCTCGCTCGGGAAGATTGCCACGTGGTTGAGCACGAAGTAGGTGAGGTGGTTGTGTATGAGGTCTGTGGCAGAGTGGCGGGAGTCGAGCGGGTACCAGTAGAGGAACTCGTTGCGTATCTCGTCCAGCTCGGGAGAGGAAGTGCCCTCGCCGAAAAACACGTAGTTGAAAAAGTTCTCGTCCAGGTTGGAGGGGTTCATCTTGGAGGCGCGGTGCGCTATTGTGTAGAAGGCCATGTAGATTGTGGAGTCGGAGAGCGCCTCTATCATCTTGCCCTCCTCGAACGGGAAGGGGGTGCCAAGGCCCTGCGAGCGCGTGCAGGCCTTTTTCTTGAGCCAGTCCACGGTGTAGTCGTAGTCTGTGCGGTATTTGTCGGGTATTATGCTCATCTGCTTGAGGCACGCGTGGCCGAACTTCTTCCAGCGCTCGTTGCCGTAGTCTATGAACCACTGGTCCTGCACTAGATTGACGACGGCCTGCGCGCCGCAGCGGCAGAAGACAGGCCCGTTGATGATTTCGTGGAGAGTGAGCGCCTGCCCTGAGGCGAGCATGTCGGCCTTTATCTTTTCCTTTGCTTCCATCACGCGCATGCCAGAGTATTTGCCCACTGCCATGATGCCTGTGTGCGCCTCCTTGCTGTAGATTTCCTTTGTCGCAGCCTCCGCCTTCAGGTCTTCCTGCCCAGCTATGCCCATCTTCTCGCATATTTCCTTTGCAGGCGCCGAGCCATAACCGTCGATGCGGAGGACTTGCACGAGCATATCATCAGTGGCTTTCCCGATGTCGCGGAGCGCGAGGTAGTCGTAGGGAGCGTGCGCGGGCACGCTCATCACTACTCCTGAGCCGTTGGAGGGGTCGACGAAGCTGGCTGGAAGAAGAGGAACTTGCTTGTTGTTGATGGGGTTGGTGCAGTCCTGGTTTTCGAATGAGGTGCCGGGCAGGGTTTCGAGCATCTTTATCTTGTACTGCGAGGCCATGCGTTCTGCGGCTGCCTTCGTGACGTAGTAGGTGCCGCCGTTGATTTCGCATTTCACGTGCTCTGCCTGCGGGTTGAACCATATGCTTGTGACTCCGTAGATTGTTTCGGGCCTGAAGGTCGCGGTGAGCAGGTGGCCGTCCTTGTATGCGAACTTGATGAGCACGAACTCGCCGAGCTCGGGGTCGATGTCGCCTTTCGTGTCATGCGCGCCTATCGCCTGGTTGTCGCGCGGGCACCAGGGCACCGGGTGCGTGCCCTTGGAGATGAGGCCCGCGTCCTTGAGCTTCTTGAACTGCCACCTGATGAACTGGTTGAAGTGCGCATCAAAGGAGTAGAATTTGCGCCTCCAATCGATGGAGTAGCCCATCTCGCGCATGCCCTCCTCGATTTCCTTGCTGAAATAGGTTACGAGGGAAACGGGATCGTTTAGGCTCCCTATCACGTGCTCGGGCACCCCGTAGACGTCGCGGAAGATGGAGAGTATTTCGGGGTCGCGGTCCGCAACGCGCTTGGCCATCGCGATGATGGGCGTGCCCGTGACGTGGAAGCCCATGGGAAAGAGCACGTTCTTGCCGCGCATGCGCATGTAGCGGGCGTAAATGTCAGTCGTGGTGTAGGTGCGGCCGTGCCCTATGTGCTGGGGCGAGTTCGGGTACGGGAAGGCGGCGGTGAGGAAGAATTTTTCGCGCTCCCCGCCCGGCTCGGGCTCGAAAAGCTGCGCTTCAGCCCACTTCTTCCGCCATTTGGCTTCCACCGACGAAAAATCCATGCACCTGCTTGTGCTTGGAAATAATATAAATATAGGGTAGGCGATAAACTCGCGATGAGCGCGCGCCCTGCGGCTGGCAGACTGATGATGCTGTCACTATTCGTGCTTGCCGCACTGGCCTTCTCGGGCTGCGCAGGCGTGACGAAAGCAGGGCCTCATGGGCAGCAGCAGATGCTTTCCCTCCAGGAGATGCTGGACGGGGGGCACTGGCAGCCCATCGCCATCGCATCGCTGCTCATCTCGTTCTTCATAGTGTCGCTCGCATACATGCTGGCGGAAGTGGTGAGGATGCCAGTGCTGAACGCGTGGGCAAAGAGCGAGTATTACGAGACGCTCATTTCGGCATTCCTGCTGATGTCGGTTTTCTTCTTCGTGATGCTGGGCGAGAACCTTGCAAAGGGCTTCACGATGGGCGCGAGCCCCATCGAGTTCGGCATGGCGTATCTGGAGAATGTGAAGGTGCTTATCGAGCTTGAGCTCTATCCCATGCTGCTGCTCCTTGACATAGTGGTGGGCAATTTTGCGACTTGGAACTTCTCGTTCCCGGCCGAGTTGAGCCTGCTTGCGGTCATTGTCGGCACTTCCCCGATGGCGGGGCTGGGGCTGGTGAGCGGCGCGCTGATTTTCATGCTGGACACGCTGGGCATTTTCATATCAGTCACGATGGCGCAGATGGAGTTCCTGCACTTCGTGGAAAAGTTTGCATTGGGCATGTTCCTGCCGCTGGGCATCCTCCTCAGGACGTTCCCGCTCACGCGCAAGACCGGCTCCACTCTCATCGCGCTTGCAATCACCATATATTTCGTCTACCCCGCGACGCTTGCATTCAACCAGCAGGTGTTCGACGTTGCGTTCGTGCCGATGTTCAACTCCTTTGCAGACAGGCCGCTGGACGTGCAGCTGGGCAATGCGAATGTGCTGCAGGTGAACTTCGAGTATGGGGATGAGACGCTGATGAGGTTCGACTATTATGGGCATGAGCCGGGCACCGGCAATACGGCCAACGGCGAGCTGGAGGTGGGAAAGGTGGCGCCGTCCCCTTCCGGAATAGGTGCGCCCTGGGAGAGGAACAAGAATAACCTGGCGGGGGGCATGAACATCAATCCGCCGCTCAATGCGCCGAGCACCGTGAACCCGCCCAGGCCCATGCAATTTGCGGGCTGGGATTTGCTGCTTCCGCCTGCGGGATGGTCGTCGCTGTTCTACGACATTCTTTTCAGCTTCTACGGCCCCGCTCTCACGCAGGCCGCGGTGCTCGTGCTCGTGCTGCCGGTGTTCGACATCATAATATGCGTAACGTTCTTCAGGGGCCTTTCCACCTCGATAGGAGGGGAGGCGCAGATTATGGGATTAACGAGGATATTATGAGGGTAAACGTTAGGGAGGCGGATTGCCGTGCCTCCCTTCGAAGAATATTGTGAGGTATGTGAATGACATTAGGAAACACGTTGCAGTATTGCGCGTATAACACGGGCTTCAGCCAGACCATAGTGGCAGCGCTGCTCGCGGTCACGTTCATTTGCGCGATAGTGTACATGTTCGCGCAGTTTGCAAGGAGGCCGGAGTGGGAGGCGTGGGTGAAGGTGCAGCTTTACCACGTGGGCATTTCGGCGCTGCTGGCCTTCGGCGCGGTGTGGTTCTCGCTGCTTGCGTGCGGCATTTCCGCGGAAGTGGCGATGAATGCCCTGCAGCTGCCCTCGCCGCAGGACCCGTTCATTCTGGCCCAGCAGCATTTGAGCGGCATGATGATGGGCAGCATGCGCGCGGCGATAAGCCAGATAATAAGCGTGCAGGTAAAGTCCGAATATTTCGCCGCCACCTACGTGCAGCTCGGAGGCCCCACGTTCGGCATGGGCTTTGCGCCATGGCCGGTTTACCGCGTGATTTCGGGCAATGCGCAGCTGCTCTCGGGCCTGCTGATACCGTTCACGTCCTCGATATTCGCGCAGATAATCGGGCTGCAGGTCGTGCAGGCCACCGCGTTCACGATAGTCCTGCCGATGGGCATTTTGCTGAGGGCCTTCGCAATAACTAGGGATGCGGGCTCGTTCATGATCGCGGCGTCGATAGGGCTGTATATCGTGCTGCCGCTCACCTACGTGATGGACAGGATGCTGATTGAGGGGCCCGCTCCGGGCAACCCGGCATATTTGGCGGGAGGGGGAGGGACAACGCCGCCGGCAGCCGCCGAGCTGCCGCTGTGCGCGGGCACGAGCAAGGGCTATGACAGGGCCGGCGATGCGGGCTGGTACAAGATATACCCGCAAACGCTCACGCTTTTCATGGGCAGGCTGCCGTTCGCGCCGCAGAATTTGATAGCGGGAGCGCTGGACTGCATGGCGTTCGTGATTCCGCAGGCAGTTTTCCTGCCCACGCTCAACATAATCATAGTGATAGCGTTCGTAAACTCGCTTACCAAGTATCTGGTGAGGAACTTTGGATGATGAAATGAGGTTTGCCTGGATTGCATTGCTGGCCGTTTCGGCCATTGCGATAGCGGGCTGCGCGTACCCGGCGCCGCAATCGAGCGGCACGGCCGCGGATTTCGGGCTCATCTGGCAGAACTGGATGCCGATTGCGGGCATGGCCGTGCTCATTTCCGCCTTCCTTATAAGCATGGGCTACATGCTCGGCTCGTTCCTGAACAACCAGCAGATAATGACGTGGGCGAAGAGCGAGCTGCTGCAGGTGTTCGCGTCCGCGCTCATCATCGGGGGGCTGTTCTGGCTCGTTTCGATGACCACTTACCTCGCGGCCGGGGCGGCGGGATACACGGGCATAGAGTGCACGCCTCAGGCAACGCAGACGAACGTGGAGGATTATTACGCGCAGAATGAGATTGCGCAGGCGCCCTGCCACATCAACATCGCGCAGCAGTATTTGCAGATAATGTACGAGAACATTTACCACCAGAACAGGCAGATTCTGCGCGCGGCCTCCCTGCTCGGGGTCGCCTCCAACTTCAACATCACGCTCGAGATGCTCGTGAGCCCGTGGCTCACCATGACAATCGTGCCGTATGCGCCGCTGAACATGGTTTACGAGACGCTGGCCATGGTTTTCGACATGCTCATGAAGATAATGATACTGCTGAAGTTCCAGATTTACTTCATGAGCTACACGTGGCGCGCGCTTTTCCCGATGCTGCTCGTGGGCGGCGTGATTCTCAGGACGTTCTGGTTCTCGCGCCAGCTCGGCGGGCTGCTCATCGCGATTGCGCTGGGCATCTACCTCGCGTACCCGCTCACTTACGCGCTTGCTTACTATGTGCTTGGCGGCACGAGCGCGCACAGCTATGTGGTGAACATTGAATCGAGCAAGTTCGATGATGCGAACGTGGATTTGGGCCCGGGGCTGAGCGGGACGTATGGCCAGGACGCCACGATTGCGCAGAGGATTGACAAGCTCGAGGGCAAGAATTTGCTAGGGGACGTGCTGTCCGTGGGCGCAGTGGGGCTGGGCTCGCTCGTGGTGGCAGTGCCGACGCTGCCGGTTGGCGGGCCCGGCGCGCTTGCGCCCGGGGCGCCGATAATAGAGAACTGGGTGGCGGGCGAGAACGGCATCATCGAGAGCACGGCGATACTGCTCATGTACGCGACGTTCGTGCCTTTCCTCGCGCTCATGTCCACGCTTTCGTTCATCAAGGCGCTCTCGCCCATTCTGGGCGGCGATGTCGACATTGCGGGCATAACGCACCTGATATGAGTTGATTGGATGGATGGAAAAGGGAAGATGCATCTGCTGGTGCTCCTCGTGTTTGCGGCAGCCCTGGCAGGCTGCCCGGGCTCGGGAAGCGTGTCGCTGCTCAACCCGTTCCAGCAGCAGTGGATAGGCCTCGGGCTCATTGCGATATTCACGATGTACATGGTTGTCGGCATCATTTACATGGCAGCAACCGGCTTCAACATGCCGAACCTGCTCGCATGGTGCAAGAACGAGCTGTTCCAAATCTCGGCCACGGCAATCATGCTGTTCATGCTCGTGTTCGCCATTACCGGAGTGGATGCGGCCACGAGGGGCATGCTGGGGCAGGAAACGCTGCAGGCCTATGACGTGCAGCCCGGGGATTATGCGCTCATGACAGTGGCGCAGGGCTACATGCTCTGCCAGTCGCAGCTCATCTGGAGCACATACAATTACCTGATAGTGACAACTGCGCCGCTTGCGATAGTCTACAGCTCGACGCTGCACGTGAGGCCCCTGCGAATGGGCTTCTCCATCCAGCCGGGCAAGTTCATACAGCCCATAATGGACAACGTCAACATAGCGGTGAGCATGCTGCAGTCCGGAGCGTGGGCCAGCAAGGCCATTTACTACCTGCTGACGTTCTCGCAGGACGTGATGTTCTCCATCTTCCTGCCGCTTGGAATCGTGCTGCGCTCGATACCGTTCACGCGCTCGGTCGGCGGCGCGCTCATCGCCGTAGGCATTGCGCTTTACGTCGCGCTGCCCGCGGCGGTCCTGATAAACACGATGATTTACAGGGAGCATTACGGGGAGATGTGCAGGCCCTCGACCGCCTATATCGGAAACCCGCTCCAGCAGCCCGGCAGGCTGAAGGCGCTGTGGGGCGGCACGTGGCATTATGCGATAAACTCCTTCGCGACTGCCAGCGGCGGCACCGCGCCCGCGGTGTTCGGAAAGGTGGGCGGCACGTTCTACCTGCTGTTCGCGGTCTTCTTCGGCGGAACGCTGCTCAGCGGCGCGCTGTGGCTGGGCTCGGGCCTCATAGTGGGCGTGCTGCTGAGCGCGATGCTCGCCTGGGCGCGCGAGATAGTTTTCATGCTCGTCATACTGACTTTCGTGGGCGGCGTGGCGGAGTACATGATTACGTTCACGTTTGCGCGCGAGCTGAGCAGGCTGCTCGGCGCGGACGTTGACCTGACCGCGATAATGAAGATATTGTGATGAGTGGTTGCAATGGGGAAGATTTGGCTGTTCGTACTGGTGGCGTGCGCTGCGCTCGTGCTCGCGGGCTGCATAGCAGGCGCTCCGCCGCCTGCGCCGCAGGTAGGCAATGTCAATCCGGTGGGAGTGGCAAGCTGGTGGGGCAACTGGGAGTGGCTCGCCGCGGGCGGGCTGTTCCTATCGCTGCTGGTGATTGGGCTCGTGTACATGTTTGCAAGCGCGTTCAGGAGCAATGAGTTGCTCGCGTGGTGCAAGGTCGAGATATACCAGATTGCGATGACGGCGCTCGTGCTGGGCGGCTTCATCGGCATGGTGTGGTTCATCGCGAGCATTGACACTTCCATCATTGGGCTGAAGTGCACGCTTCTCACTACGGCCACCATCGGCAATGCGCCCCTGCCGGAGGCGGGGCAGGGCGCGACAATCGGCACCGGCGGGTGCAATGCGTTCGACCTGTCCATGTCCTACCTGAAGTGGATGCGCGAGCGCACGTGGGTGATTTACAACCGCTTCCTGCTCATCTACAACAAGTACGGCTTCCAGACCTCGATAAACTACGGCGCCGCGATGGGCGGCATAGGGCCGGTGCTGCAGCCCATGGTGTGGCTCCAGCCCGTGCTGGGCTATACCACGATGATCTTGAACTTCGTGGTCACGGCGATTCTGCTCATCATGGTGCAGATTGAGGTGATGCGCTACATACAGTACGGAATGCTGAACATCGTGCTGCCCATAGGCGTGGTGTGCAGGTGCTTCAGCCCGCTGCGCGATTTCGGCGGGGCGCTCATGGGCATTGCCATCGCGCTCTTCCTGTTCTACCCGCTCACTTTCGCGCTGGACATGGCAGTGATATTGCCGAGTACCGGGGGCGCGTGCGACGGGCCGCCTGTGTGCCATGCATATGCGGACCAGACAACGTGCATGAATGATCCGACAGGACGGTGCACCTGGTTCGACCAGGCATACCAGATGGATGAGCTGAGGATCGAGAACATGATAAACCAAGCCGACGGGACGTGCAAGGGGGATGACCCGCTCTCGACGTGCGAGAAGTTCGTGGGCAAGGATTCCTGCGAGGGCGCGCCCGGATGTGCGTGGGTGTTCGCGGACCAGGTAGACGAGAAGAACCTGCAGGAGCTCCACAACGTGATGGTGAGGACCAATGACGGCGGCGCCAACCCGCGGGATGCGTTTGCGGGCCTGAAGGATTGGTGGTACAAGGCCACGGTGCTGCTGGACGGCGTGGCGCTCGGGAAGCTCGGCTTCAACACCACGCAGGTGATATTGGGCGCGCTGCTGCTGCCGCTGATGAACTTCATCATCATAACCACCGCCGCGCGCGAGTTCTCGCGCTTCCTGGGCGAGGAGATTGACGTTTCGAACCTGACGAGGATTATCTAGGTGTGGAAATGGACTGGACAAATTGGATTCCGACCGGGCCCGACTGGGTTTCGAATAGCGGGCTGCTGAAGCTTGGCAACACGCAGGATTACTGGCAGGGCCAGAACTGGGAGGGCATGGCGATAAGCGCGGTGCTCGCCTCCTTCTTCATAGTGGCGCTCGGCTACATGATAGGCTTTGCGTTCAACCACACGGGCATAAAGAAGTGGGTGAAGGCCGAGGCATACCAGGTTCTCGCGAGCGCGCTGCTGGTGATAGGGCTCATCGTGTTCGTGAATATTGCGCTCACCGCGATGACCACGGTGACTTCGGACATCGTGAGCGCCTCGGGCGGGCTCCACTTCACGAAGCTGGATGCCGCCACCAACACCTACGTGCCAAACCCCGCGGCGCAGGATGTCAACAGCCCGTTCGTGCTTTCGGAACTTTTCATAGACGAGAATATCGGGTGCCTCAAGACGTGGTATTTGTGGATCTTCATTGCGGACACGGTTGTGGAGCCCGTATCCGACTTTACCGTGGACATTGCGGGCGGATTGGGCGGAGTGTCGATGTCCTTCGTCCTTGGGCCCATCGTGAGCGCGCTTTACTTCATGTCGCACAACGTGGTGTTCCTGCTGCTTGCCAATTACCTGCAGCGCCACCTGCTCATCTTCATCTACCAGACGATGTTCCCGGTGTTCCTGCCGCTCGGCATAATCCTGCGCATATTCCCGGTCACGAGGGGCTACGGCGGCTTCCTCATCGCGGTTGCGCTCGGCCTTTACATAGTCTACCCCATCGCATACTCGACCATGATGCTTACCACGAGGCAGATGAACGCGGAGCAGTGCAGGCTCGACACCCTTGGCCTGAGCAGGGATGACGCAAGGGGCATACAGCTGACTGACGAGGCGTCGTTCACCTACTACAAGGCGCGCTCCGAGAGGCTGTTTGGCACGGTCGATAACGGCATCAGCATATTCCAGCAGGTGTTCATGTTCTTCGTCTACCGCTCCTTCCTGTTCCCGCTTGCCGCGCTCACGCTGGTGTTCACGTTCGTGCGCGCCAGCGCATCCTTCTTCGGCGCGGATGTCGGGGAGATGAGCAGGGGCCTTGTCAAACTGATATAGGTTTATATTCCTGAGAAGCACGTAAAGGAGGGTTAACGTGAGGGAACCTTGGTTCCCTGCGGGGATCGTAGCTCAGCTTGGCTAGAGCGTCTGGCTCTTAACCAGAATGTCGTGGGTTCGAATCCCACCGATCCCGCTTCTTCTGTTTTTGATACGCTTCAGTAGCAGCGGCAGCGTAGGCTGCGGCATGAGGGGCATGACCGGCAACATGAGCAGTTGCAGCAGCGTGGCCGGCGGCACGGGCAGCGACTCTCGCCGCAGGGTTATCGGTGTCCCGTGCGGCAGAGTGGGCGGCAACTGCGGCTTTGCGCGCCTCGCCAACTTTTATCTCGCCGCGCACCCAAGCGCGCGCCGCTTCGATGGCTTTGCGGGGCCGGGCGTCTTTCGGGCACTTCTTCTCGAATAACGGAAGCACGCTCTCGGCACAGTCGGCAGCCCAGAGCGCCAATGACCTGTGATCTTTATTGATTGTCATGGTGTAATATGCCACCTGTTTCTCTTTTTAATAATTCTCTGCGGAAGAAGAGCATGGCAGAAGGCGAAGTTCTTGTTATCAGGATAGGCCATCGTTCCGCGCGGGACGTGCGCATCACCACGCACGTGTGCCTGGTGGCAAGGGCGCTGGGCGCGGAAGGCGCGGTGGTGTGCGGCGAGGCCGCGAATGACGTGGTGGAGAGCGTGCGCAAGATTGGCGGGAGATGGGGCGGCGCGTTTGCGGCGCGCTATGAGAAATCGTGGAGGAAGGCCATCACGGATGCGAAGAAAGAGGGCTTCAAAATCGTGCACCTGACGATGTATGGCGAGAGGGTGCGGGAGAAGATGGGCGAGGTCCAGAATGCGGGAAAGATTGCGGTCGTGGTGGGCGCGGAGCAGGTGCCGGGCGAAGTTTACCAGCTTGCCGATTACAATATCTCGGTGACAAGCCAGCCGCACTCCGAGGTTGCCGCGCTCGCGGTGTTTTTGGACAGGTATTTTGGGGGCGCGGAGCTGGAGCGCGAGTTCCGAGGTGCGAAGCTCAAAATCGTGCCTTCGGCGCGCGGAAAGAAAGTAATATAAAGGGGGGAAGCGTAATTAGTGATGGCGACAGGGGCCTGATATGGCGAAGAAAAAGTCGGCATCAAAGGCAAAAGTTGCCCGCAAGGCTAGGACAAAGAGCCATGCAAAAATTGCGCGCTCCGCGAAGAAGCACCTGAAGACAAAAGCCGGTTTTGTGAAGGCAAAGGCGGCCGGTTCGGGCGCCAGCAAGCGCGTGAAACTGTTCCTTTCCAATACTGCCGTAACCGAGTTCATGCTCAGCCTCGCGGGCGAGAATGCCGGCAAGGTGCTGGGCTCGATGGAGGGCGCGATGAGCGATGAGGAGATTGCGCACACCGCCAAGCTCAAGGTGAGCGACGTGCGCTCCGTGCTGAACAAGCTGCACGGCCAGGGGATAGCCGTTTACGAGAGGACGAGGGACAAGGACACCGGCTGGTACTATTACAAGTGGAGCGTCAATGCGGATGCCATGGCGGGCGTGCTTGACAAGAAGAAGAGGAGCGACAAGGAGACGGCGGCCCGGCTCGCCGCGGAGGGCGCGTTCAGCTTCTACATGTGCAGCAAGTGCACGCAGGAGAAGTACCACTTCGAGATGGCGCTCGACTACCTGTTCAAGTGCCCGCAGTGCGGCTCCTCGCTGGACTATTTTGACGCAAAGGCAGCAGCCGCAGCGAAACCGCCCAGCAAGTGAGGGTGCGCATGCTTAAGCCCGAGCTGAACGTTTACGCGATTGTTGAGCGGAGCAACAGATACCTGGTGATGAGAAGGAAGAACGGCATTTGGGAGTTCCCGGGCGGCGGAATTGAAAAAGGGGAAGAACCGGAAAAAGCGGCGGAGAGGGAAACTAAGGAAGAGACGGGCCTCAGCGTAAAATGCCGCGAGCTGATTTGCACTACTTCGGCTTCTTTTGGCAGGAAGTACGCGCTCTACCTGGTTTTCCGCACCGCGCTGAAAGGCGGCGCTGAAAAAATTTCGGGCGAGCACGCGGAGATGAAGTGGGCTGGCAGGGCGGAACTGGAAACGCTTGCGCTGGGCTACAATGCAAGGCCGGTTCTGGATGTAATTTAAGGCTTGCCATTTCAAGTGTTAGGCATGGAGCGCATTGCGACTGCGATAGCCACGCCGAACATCGCGTTCGTGAAGTACTGGGGCAACCGCGATGAGCGCCTCATTTTGCCAGCCGGCGGCAGCATATCCATGACGCTGGACAGGACGTTTACGACCAAGACTACTGCCTGCTTTTCTCCCGCAATGAGGCGCGACGAGCTTGTGCTTAATGGCAGGGAGGTTTCCCCGCTGGACGCGCCGAGGATAGTTGCGCACGTCAATGCGATGAGGCGCGCTGCGCGCTCAAAGCTGCACTGCCGCATCGAGAGCACCAGCAACTTCCCCACTTCTGCGGGCATCGCGTCTTCCGCATCCGGCTTCTGCGCGCTCACTCTTGCGTGCGCCAAAGCGCTGGGCATGAGAAAGAGCATGGGGGAGCTGTCTGCTCTTGCGAGATTGGGCTCCGGCTCTGCAACTCGTTCATTTTTTGGTGGGTTTGTGGAGTGGATGGAGGGCAGGAGAAAGGACGGGAAGGATTCTTTTGCAAGGCAGGTTGCGCCTGCCTCCCACTGGCCCGAACTGCGCGATGTTGTTGCGGTGGTGAGCGAGGAGAGGAAACCGATAAGCTCGCGGGATGCGATGCGCATAACGGTGAGGACGAGCAGGCTGTTCAAAGAGAGGATGAAAAACCATCCAAAGAGGCTGGACGCGGTGAGGAAAGCAATACTCAACAGAGACGCGCAAACTCTTTTCACTGAAATCATGCTCGATAGCGACAGCATGCACGCATGCATGGCCGACAGCAGGCCGCCGATTGTTTACATGAATGGGACTTCGCACAGGATTGCCGAGGCTGTTGAGGAGTTCAATGCCGCAGGGGGCATGAGGGCAGGCTACACTTTCGACGCGGGCCCGAATGCGCACGTGATTACGGCTGCCAGGAACGCGGGGGCGGTGAAGAAGGCGCTTGAGGATATTGAGGGCGTTCACAAAGTAATGGTTTCAGGAGTGGGCCCTGCGCCGGAATACTCCCAAAAACACCTATTTAAGATTTAGGCGGGCAGCTAGGTGCATGAAGCTCGTAGTCGGCATGACGGGCGCATCCGGCGCGCTTTACGGGAAGAGGCTAATTGAGGCGCTGGCCGCGATGAAGGTGAAGCATGCGCTCGTAATTACGGATGGCGCGCGCATGACCGCTGATTATGAGAAAATCGCGCTGCCCGCGAGGAATGTGGCGAAAAATGTTTACGGGGAAAAGGATTTTGGCGCGCCTTTTGCCTCGGGCTCGGCTGCCGCGGACGTGATGATAGTGTGCCCGTGCTCGATGAAGACTCTTTCCGCGATTGCAAACGGTTATGCGGACAATTTGCTGACAAGAACCGCGGATGTGTGCATAAAAGAGCAGAAAAAACTCGTTTTGGTGATACGCGAGATGCCGCTGAGCGCGATTCATCTGGAGAACGCGCTGAAGCTTGCGCAGCTGGGAGTCGTGATAATGCCTGCCTCGCCGGGCTTCTACGGAAAGCCGAAGAGCATTGACGCACTCGTTGATTTTGTCGTTGGAAGGGCGCTCAAGTCAGCTGGCATTGAGAATAAGCTTTACGAGAGATGGAAGGGCAAAAGGTGAAAACATGCTTGAATTCCGAAACTTTCTGGATGCCGTTGTGCGCGATGGAACTGCAATAGTAGTGAAGAAAGAGGCATCCCAAAAATTTGAGATGAGCGGCGTGCTGAAGGCGCTTGACGGGAAGCCGGTGCTCTTTGAGAAGGTGAAGGGCTCGCAGTTCAGGGCAGTTGGAAACATATTTTCAACAAGGGAATTGATTGCAAGAGCCTTGGGCATCAGGAAGAACGAGGTAGTGAAGAGGATGCTGAATGCGATTGACGGGCCGAGGAAAGTGGAGGCATTTTCAGGCGCTCCACCGTGCCAGGAAGTGGTCATGGAGTCCCCTGACTTGACGAAGCTGCCAATCCTGACGCACTGCGAGAAGGACGGCGGGCCTTATGTTTCATCGGGCGTTGTGTTTGCGGTTGACAAGGAGCACGGGCGAAATTGCAGTTTTCATAGAGGAATGGTGATTGGGAAGAACAAAATGGTTCTTCGGATTCTGCCGAGGCACCTGAACGAGTTCATCAAGCGCAATGGAGGGGAGCTGGATGTTGCGATGTGCATCGGGCTGCCCGTGAACATGATGCTGTCCGCCGCAACTTCTGTAGACCTGGGCACTGACGAGATGGGAATTGCGAATGCGCTTGGCCCGATTTCTGATGTGAGGTGCAAGAGCGTGGATGTGAGGGTGCCCGGCCTTGCGGAGTTCGTGCTTGAGGGCAGGATTACAAAGGAGTTGCATCCCGAGGGGCCTTTTGTGGATTTGACCGAGACCTATGATATCGTAAGGGAGCAGCAGGTGTTCGAGGTGAAGAGGATTACGCACCGCAAGGACGCAATCTACCATGCATTGCTGCCCGGGATGCTGGAGCACAAGATGCTCATGGGCATGCCGCGCGAGCCCACAATATTCAGGGAAGTCAATAAAGTGACTGAATGCCGCGACGTGTGCATAACGCCGGGCGGGTGCTCGTGGCTGCACGCGGTCGTTGCCATCAAGAGGAAGAGCGCGGAGGATGGGCGGAAGGCCATTGAGGCTGCATTCAAAGGGCACCACTCGATGAAGCACGTAGTGATAGTTGACGAGGACATTGACCCGTCGGACCCTGCGCAGGTGGAGTGGGCCATGGCGACGAGATTCCAATATGAAGAGGGAAGGGTTGTTGTCAAGAAAGAGGCAGGCTCCTCGCTAGACCCCTCCGCGGACCCGAAGACAAGGGAGACGAGCAAGGTTGGAATTGACACTACACGACTAGGCATTGCTGGAAAAACAGAAGGCAAGGATTTCGGGCGCGCGGAATTCCCTAAGGTGGACATTTCGAAATATCTTTGAGGCATTTGCATGCAGCTCACGAAAAACGAGCAGGCAGTCCTGGATGGCGAGAGGGGCGAGGGCGCGGCAAAGGCGATGGAGATACTTGTTGCAGTGGGCAAAATTTACGGCGCGGAGAAGATGGTGCCCGTGGGCTCGGTGCAGGTTGCGGGCGTGAGCTACAAGACCATTGGAGATGCGGGCATTGAGTTTCTGGAGGGCTATGTGAAGACCGGGGCGAAGTGCAGCGTGCCTTCCTATTTGAATCCTGCTGGCATGGATTTGCAGGCGTGGAAGGAGATGGGTGTGCCTGCTGATTTTGCAAAGAAGCAGATTGAGATTGTGCGCCTCTACGAAAAGCTGGGAGTGAAATCAACCTGCACTTGCGCGCCCTACCAGATTGGAATTGTGCCGAAGCGCGGGGAGCATCTTGCATGGTCCGAGAGCTCTGCTGTCTGCTATGCCAACTCGGTGCTTGGCGCAAGGACCAACAGGGAGAGCGGCATGAGCGCGCTGGCTGCTGCAATTTGCGGAGTGACGCCGATGTTCGGCTTGCATTTGCAGGAGAAGAGAAAGGCAAAAGTGGTGTTCGAGGTTGAGTGCGAGCTTGCAAGCAGGTATGATTATGCAGTGCTTGGCGCGCATGCCGGCAAGATTGCAGGGGAGAGGAATGCTGCATTTGTGCGGAAAAATGCAGGGGCAAAAAAGCCGACCAATGATATGCTGAAACTGCTTGGGGCCGCGATGGCCGCTACGGGTGCTGTCGCGCTTTACAATTTCAAGGGCGCGACGCCGGATTTTGAGGTGGCTGAGGGCGCGGAGAGGATAACTGTGGAGAGGAAAGCGCTTGATGATACTGTTGCGAGGATGAATACGGGCAAGGAGCCGGAGCTCATTGCAATCGGCTGCCCGCACTGCTCCATTGACGAGGTGCGCGAGATTGCGGAGACGGTGAAAAACAGGAAAGGAAAAGCGAAATTATGGGTTTGTACCTCACGGGAAGTGAAGAAGAAAGCGGATGCTGCTGGCTATACGCAGGCGATTGAGGCTGCTGGCGGCAGGGTGGTGTGCGACACTTGCATGGTGGTGTGCCCGATTGAGAGGATGGGCTTTGGCACCACTGGCGTGGATTCGGGCAAGGCCGCAAGCTACCTGCCGGGCTTCTGCAAGCAGAAGGTTGTGTTCAAGAGGCTGGAGGATATGATATGATTCTGAAAGGAAGGGCAATTGCAAAGGGTATTGGAAAAGGCGAGGCGCTGGTTAGCCCTACGCCTATCTCGTTTTTGGGCGGGGTTGATGCAAAGACTGGCGTTGTTGTGGAGAAGGGCCATGCGCTCGAGGGCAAGTGCATTGCGGGCAAGGTGCTTGTTTTCCCGCAGGGCAAGGGCTCGACTGTGGGCTCGTACGTGATGTACCAGTTGGCGAAGAATGGAAAGGCGCCTGCTGCGATTGTGAATGAGAAGGCTGAGATAATTGTTGCTGTTGGCGCGATTGTGGCAGGCATACCGATGGTGGATGGGCTGGAGCCGGGCAAGTTCAAGGACGGGGAAGTGCTGAAGGTGGACGGAAGCGCAGGAGTTGTTGAGAAGAAATAGGCTAGCTTATTTTCGTCGAGAGCGCGCGCTTGCCAAGCAAAAGGGCAGTGATGCGGTCCGGCTCCTTGGCATTTGCAACGAATATCGTGGCGTTGATGTCCTTCAACTCCGCGAGCTTGCCCTTCATGCCCCCCGTAACGTCCGCTGTTTTCGCGCCTGCAAGAGAGCCTTTCACGCGGTCCAGCTCGCTTATTTTTATCTCGCGGAACATTCGCGCTTTCTTGTCCTTTTTCGGGTCGGCAGTGAACACTCCGTCAACATCCGTGGCGAACACCGCGCGCGAGACGTCGAACTTGGAGCACAGGTAGCTGATGACCTGGTCGCCAGAGCAGACCGAGGCGCCGAGCGCGCTGTCGAAGACCATGTCCCCGCGCAGCACCGGCACGAGGCCGAGCTTGAGCGCGTTCCTGATGGGCTCGAGGTTGAACGTGGCTATGCGGTTGTTCTTCTGCGTCGCGAGCACGCCCGTGGGCAGGAGGATTGCGGGCACGCCCGCGTCAATCAGCTCCTTCATCACCACTACGGAGAGCTTGGCGCAGGAGTTGCGCACCTTGCAGAAGCCGTAGGCCTGCTTGGGCGTGCGCACCCCGTGCGATACGCCGTATTTCATGACCTGTGGGTGGCCGAAGCTGCCCGCGCCGTGCACTATTATGAGCTGCAGCTTGCCGCTTGCAAGAGCCTGCGAGGCCGCGTCCGCAAGCTTCCAGATTGCCTCCTCGTTCGCTGTTTCATAGGCCGTCTTGTCCGTGATGGCCGCGCCGCCCATCTTCAGTATAACGAGCATGCTAGGGTATGGCGGGCAGGGTTTAAAATATGCTGCTCCCAGGCTTAACGGGGAGGAAATGAGGATAGCCGAGAAGGCGCCGACCAAGGTCATTTTGTGCGGGGAGCACTTCGTTGTCTACGGGGCGCCGGCCATCGCTTTCCCGACCTCTGTGCCGAACGAGGTGGTGCTGAGGGAGAGGAAGGGCGAGGGATTTGAGATTGAGAGCGCGGGCAAGAGCGCAACGGCGTTTCCGGACGGAAAGGCTGAAGGGGACCCGATGCTGTGCAACTTCCTGCAACTCTACTGGACGCTGGTGGAGGGCGCGAGGAGGAAGCCCGGCATGAGGCTTTGCGCGAAGTTCGTGAGCCACGGCGCGTTCAAGGGCATGGGCAACTCGGCTTCGCTCGCCACAGCGCTGGCGCGCTGCCTGCTGCGCTATTCAAGGAGGAAGATGAAGCAGGACGAGATTTTCTCGCTGGTGCAGGAGAACGAGATGCGGATGCACGGCGGAAGGGCGAGCGGCATTGACGCGCGCACGGTGATAGCGGGAAAGCCGCAGGTTTTCATGAAGAGGTTCACCCCCGTGCGCTTCAACTTCAACGATGCCGAGCTCTGCCTGCCGAAAGGAACCGTGCTCATGGCAGTGGACACTTATGCGGGCAACAGGGAGAGCACGAGCAGCATGACCGCGAAATTTGCGAAGGCCCATGGGATAAACAGCAGGCCCGATGATGTTGGCGAGGCCGAGAGGAAGAAGCTTGCGCAGGAGTATGGCGGGATATTCAACGGAATCCTGCACGAGCTGCATGCAGAAGGGGATGCGAGGAAGCTGGGCAGGCTGATGGACGGGAACGAGAAGCTGCTGCGGAGCGTTGAAAGCACCGGGATAAAGGCGGCCATTTCCGCGGCGAGGAAGGCGGGGGCGCTCGGCGCAAAATTGACGGGCGCTGGCGGGGAAGGCGGCGCGGTGATTGCGCTTGTGCAGAAAAAGGATGCGCGAAAGCTGATTGCGGCGGAGAAGAAGGCGGGCTTCAGGGCGTTTGTAGTAATTTAAATTTAGCGGATGAAGGTAGGAGCAATAAGCATTACATGGGGTGCTAACATGCAGGCTATCGCGAAGAGAATTGCAAATATGGGCACTGAGACTGCGTTCAGCGTTGGCAGCAGGATTTCCGCGCTCGAGAGGCAGGGCAAGAAGATTTACAAGTTCCACATCGGGCAGCCTGATTTTCCCACGCCCGAGAACATCAAGAAGGCGGGCATGGACGCGATTGCGGCCAATTTCACGGGCTATACCGAGCCTGCGGGCATTTTCGAGCTGAGGCAGGCGGCCGCGGAGTACATTTCAAGGACAAGGCATGTCGAGGTGGACCCGGCCGAGGTGGTGATTGCGCCTGGCGCGAAGCCCATAATGTTCGGCGCGGGCTTCATCTGCATTGACAAGGGGGACGAGGCCATTTACCCCAACCCCGGCTACCCGATTTACGAGTCTTTCATAAGAGTGAACGGCGGGAAGGCGGTGCCCATGAAGCTGAGTGAGGAGCAGGGCTTTGCTTTTGACCATGAGCAGCTCAAAGCGAAGGTGAAGAAGGGCAAGACGAAGATGATTGTGGTGAACTCGCCTGCCAATCCGACGGGCGGGGTGCTGGGAGAAGATGACTTGAAGCTGGTGCGCGATTTGGCCGTGGACAACGACACGCTCGTTTTCAGCGACGAGATTTACGACCAGTTCATCTACGAGGGCGAGTTCAAGAGCCTGTTTTCGCTTGATGGGATGAAGGAGAGGACCATTCTGCTGAATGGCCATTCCAAAACATACTCGATGACCGGCTGGAGGCTGGGCTACGGCGTGATGCCAAAGGAGCTGGCTGAAAAGTTCGTGCAGCTTGGGATAAACATGTATTCATGCCCGTGCTCTTTCGTGCAGAAGGCGGGCGTGGAGGCGCTGCGCGGCCCGCAGGACAGCGTGGTGCGCATGCGCGAGGAGTTCAGGAGGAGGCGCGAGGTAATCGTGAAGGGGCTCAATGACATCAGGGGCGTGAAGTGCGTGATGCCGAAGGGCGCGTTCTACGCGTTCCCTAACGTGAAGAGGGCATTGAAGAAGCTTGGCATGAAAAGCGCTGTCGAGCTGCAGGAGAAGCTGCTTGTTGAGAAGGACGTGAGCGTGCTGAGCGGCACCTACTTCGGCAAGTACGGCGAGGGCTATTTGAGGATGTCGTATGCGACGAGCATGCCCGACATTGAGGAAGGGCTGAGGCGCATGCGCGAGCTGATTGAGGGCAAGTGAGCTTCCGCGTCAGGGCGGCGGTATTTCGAAGATGAGGTCCTCCCGCGAATAGGGCCTTATTGAAAGGAGCTTCGCGCCGCTTGCGCCCGTGAACCCTTCATGCACGAAGCTTTGGCCTTCCTTATCCTTGTAAATTATTTCCTGCTCCGGCTCCTTGCCGTCAAGCTGCGTGACGAGGTTGTTGTTCAGCCAGTAAATCGTCCAGACGTCGGTTGCATTTGCCGGCAGGGGCGGGCTGTAGATGAGTATCGTGCCGGTGAAGGCGCTGCCCCGCGGGGAGTAGTCGCGCTCGATGCGTATGGTCCTGCGAAGTTCCACGTCGTTGAACGGCAGGTAGGCGATAGGCTGGCCTTCGAAGGGTATGCCTATCCTGCACTGCATGAACTGGTCGCTGAAGACTAGCAGCTTGGTGTCCAGATAGATTGTGGGCTCATAGCCGGTGTAGGCCTTTGAGCCGTCAGGCGTGGTGAATTGGAAGGTGCTGAAGGTGGTGCCGCCGTCATCCGGGAAGGAGAGGCTGATTGATGAGAGGGTGTCGCCGGGAAGGCGCGGGCCGCTGCAGCCGCCCTGGTGGTATGATTCATGGCCTTCGTGCTGGCCCATTGAGAGGTAAAGGTATTCAGGCGGATGGGCGCCGTACTTCGATGAGCTGGAGGGGGTTGTGAAGGCGTTGAAGGTGAAATAAACAAGGAGGATGCCCAGGATGCCGAAAACTATGCCGATGGCGAGCTTTTCATCCTCGTTGAGCCGGGGCGTCCATATCACCTGGAGAGCAAACTGCTCCGGGGTTAATTAAGGTTGGCACGCTACGCTGGGGAGCGTGGAATAAAAAACTGTAAAAAAGAAACTTGGCTCAGCACTTAGGCGTTCTTGAGCTTTGCCTCGTAGACGTAGCCGTCCTTTCCGAGGTAGTACATGCAGCCGCCCTTCTTCGAGATCTTCTCGCTGCCGACCCTCTTCTTGGAGCCGCCCGTCTTGTGCTTCATTGGCGCGCGCCAGACGTAGCCATCCTTGCCGATGTAGTACAGGTAGCCGTCTTCGCGCGATATCCTCTCAGATCCAACTTTTCTTCCCATTGTCGTCACCTCGTTGGGGGGCAATAACGATAACGCTTTCCCGTTCTATTAATGCGCCTCCCATCTACGGCGTAGTATCGGGGTAAATGCTTTTATATGTATCTCCGACGATGCGCCGACGGAGAAATGGGAAAAGGAGGTAAAGGAGCGCCAGATGCCGACTCAGCCTGCGATACTTTTATTAAGCGGGCCTGCGTATTAGTATCCTGAGTTTCTCGTTTTCTGATGAGATTTTACGGCGTAGCGTGCTATGTTTAAATGCCTTGCGCACTCCAATAGGAGAGGGTTCGAGTGAAAGGCGCACTGGTTTTGAAAGACGGCACTGTTTACACGGGCGAGGGTTTCGGAGCGCCGGCTATTTCAGTAGGCGAGCTTGTTTTCTCGACTGCGATGACAGGCTACCAGGAGTCGCTCACTGACCCGAGCTATGCGGGCCAGATTCTCATGCCTACCTATCCGCTTATTGGAAATTACGGGGTGAATGATGAGGATTTTGAGAGCTCGAGAATTTGGGTGCGTGGCTTTGTGGTGAGGGAGAGGTGCGTTGAGTACGGGCATGCGAAGGCGCGGGAAAGCATTGATGAGTTTCTCAAGAGGTTCGGCGTGCCGGGCATCAGCGGGATAGATACGCGCGCGGTTGTGAGGAAGATTAGGAGCGCGGGCGTGATGCCGGCGTGCATTGCCGCTTACGAGGGCGAGGTTGACTTCAATGAGCTGCTGGAGAGGGCGCGGGCGCTGGACTATTCATCCATAGACTTTGTGCGGGAAGTGAGCGCGAAGGAGACGAAGGTGTATGGCGAGGATGCGAGGAACGGGAGAGTGGTGCTCATTGACGGGGGCGCGAAGATGGGCATTGTGCGCGACCTGAATGCGATGGGCGTGCAGGTTGTTGTTGTGAATTGCGCTGCGGGCTATGAGGAAATCATGGGGCATGAGCCTGATGGGCTGCTGATTTCGAATGGGCCCGGGGATCCGGAAAGATTGGGATACATGGCTTCTACTGTCAAAAAATTCATCGGGAAAATGCCGGTCTTTGGAATTTGTTTGGGAATTCAGGTGCTCGCGCACGCTGTTGGAGGAAAGACTTACAAATTGAAATTCGGCCATCGCGGGGCGAATCATCCTGTGAAGGATTTGGAAACAGGAAGGGTAAGAATCACTACTCAAAACCATGGCTTTGCTGTTGATGCGAAATCTCTCCCGAAGGAATTCGTTGTCACTCATATCAACGGGAATGACGGCACTGTTGAGGGGATGAGGCACAAGGAGCTGCCGGTGTTCGCGGTGCAGTATCACCCTGAGGCCAATCCCGGGCCGCGGGACTCGGTGTATTTGTTCGAGAAGTTTGTGAAAATGCTGAAGTGAGGTGGTGCGAATGGCGAAGACGAAAATAGATTTGCTTGCGGTGAAGGGCATGGGCGCCAAGGAAATGGCGGAAGTGCTCAGGCTTGCCGAGGGCATGAAGAAGAGCAGGAAGCCCTTGCTCGCGGGCAAGACGCTGGCGATGATTTTCGAGAGGCCCAGCACGAGGACACGGGTGTCGTTCGAGGTTGCGATGGCGCAGCTCGGCGGGCATTCCATCTACCTTGATTTGGGAAGCAGCCAGCTCAGCAGGGGCGAGAGCATGGGCGACACGGCAAGGGCGCTCAGCCAGTATGCGGATGCGATAATGGCAAGGGTGTACAAGCACGCGGAGATTGAGGAGCTGGCGAGGAATGCGAGCGTGCCCGTGATAAACGGGATGAGCGACAGGGAGCACCCGTGCCAGGCGCTTGGCGATGTGCTAACGCTGAAGGAGCATGGGAGGAAGATGCTTGCGATTGTGGGCGACCCGCAGACGAGCATCGCGAACTCGCTGCTCGCGGCGTGCCCGAAGGCGGGCATCAGGGTGAGGATGGTGTGCCCGAAGGGGTATGGCCCGAATGCGGAGTATTTGAGGGAGGCGGAGAGGGAAGGCGGGAAAGTGGAAGTGGTGCATGATGTTGAGCAAGGAGTGGCGGGCGCGGATGCGATATATGTGGCTGCATGGAAGCCTGGCGCAGAGGAGGAGGCTGGCGAGAGGTCGCGCGAGTTCCTGCCATTCCAGGTGAATGCAAGCGTGCTCGCGAAGGCGGGGAAGGGATGCATTGTGCTGCACCCGCTGCCTGCGAGGCGCGGGGCGGAAATTACGAGCGATGTGATGGATGGAAAGAGCAGCGTGGTGTGGGAGCAGGCGGCGAACAGGCTGCACGTGCAGAAGGCGATATTGGTGCACCTGCTGGGCAAGTAGGTGCGGGTGCGCGGAAAGGGGAGTTTGCGATGCCGAAAAGAAACGACATAAAGAAAGTGCTGGTGATAGGCAGCGGCCCTATCGTTATCGGGCAGGCTGCGGAGTTTGACTATTCCGGCGCACAGGCGTGCAAATCCCTGCGCGAGGAGGGAGTGAAGGTTGTTCTTGTCAATTCAAACCCTGCGACAATCCAGACTGACACGGACATGGCGGACGTTGTTTACATAGAGCCGCTGCAGCCAGAGTTTGTCGAGAAGATAATTGCGAAAGAGAGGCCGCAGGGCATTATTGGAACCATGGGCGGGCAGACCGGCCTGAATCTGACCGTGAAGCTGCATGAGCTCGGGGTGCTGAAGAAATACGGCGTGGAGGTGCTGGGAACAGGAGCGCACGCTATCGAGGTTGCTGAGGACAGGAAGAAGTTCGCGGATTTGCTCGTGAAAATAGGCGAGCCGCTTCTGCCGAGCATTGCAGCCATAAATTTTGAGCAGGCGCACAAGTTCGCCGCTGAGCACGGTTACCCGCTCATACTGAGGCCTGCCTACACGCTGGGCGGCACCGGCGGAGGGGTGGCGCACGACAAGGAAGAGCTCGCGAGGCTGATGAAGCTCGGGCTTTCGCTGAGCCCCATCAACCAGGTGCTTGTTGAGAAGAGCGTGATTGGGTGGGCGGAGATTGAGTATGAGGTGATGCGGGACGCGCATGACAACTGCATTACCATCTGCAACATGGAGAATGTGGACCCGATGGGCGTGCATACGGGCGAGAGCATCGTGGTTGCGCCTTCGCAGACGCTGAGCGATGACGATTACCAGCTGCTCAGGACAGCTTCGCTGAAAATAATCAGGGCGCTGGACATCAGGGGCGGGTGCAACGTGCAGTTTTCGCTCAACCAGAAGACTGGAGACTATAATGTGATTGAGGTGAATCCGCGGCTTTCAAGGTCGAGCGCGCTGGCCTCGAAGGCTACGGGCTATCCGATTGCAAGGGTGGCGGCGAAAGTGGCGCTGGGCTACACGCTTGACGAGATTTTGAATGCGGTCACGAAGAAGACGCCCGCGAGCTTTGAGCCCGCGCTTGACTATGTGGTTGTGAAGATTCCGAGGTGGCCTTTTGACAAGATGCCGGAGGCGGACAGGAGAATCGGGACGCAGATGAAGAGCACCGGCGAAGTGATGGCGATTGGCAGGACTTTCGAGGAGTCGCTGAACAAGGCAGTGCGCAGCCTTGAGGTGAAGAAGAGCGTGCTTGAGGTGAAGGAGGGCGAGGAGCTGGAGCCTTTGCTCAAGGTGCCGAATGACAGGCGCTTGAACGCGATTTTCGAGGCGCTGAGAAAAGGAATGGCTGTGGAGAAGGTGGCGGAGCTTACTAACATTCATCCGTGGTTCGTACACAAGATGCTGAACATCGTGAAGGTTGAGCGCGAGGTTGTGCTGAAAAGACTGGAGGAGGGGGTGCTGAGAAAGGCGAAGAAGATGGGAGTGAGCGACAGGCGGATTGCAGAGCTGACGGAGAGCGATGAGCTTACTGTGCGGAAAACGAGGCTCATGGCGGGCATAAGGCCGGTCTATAAGATGGTGGACACTTGTGCGGCGGAGTTCGAGGCCACTACGCCCTATTACTATTCCACTTACGAGCATGAGAATGAGGCACTGGCGGAGAAGAAGAGGAAGGTGCTCGTGATTGGAAGCGGGCCCATTAGAATCGGGCAGGGAATTGAGTTCGACTACTGCTGCTGCCATGCGTCCTTTGCCCTGCGCGAGGAGGGAGTGCAGTCCATAATCATCAACAACAATCCTGAGACAATCAGCACTGACTTTGACGCGAGCGACAGGCTCTACTTCGAGCCGCTTACTTACGAAGATGTGATGAATGTCATTGAGAACGAGCAGCCTGACGGCGTTGTGGTGCAGTTCGGCGGGCAGACAAGCATCAATCTTGCGGAGTCTTTGCATCAGGCGGGCGTGAAGGTGCTGGGCACGCAGATCGAGGGCATTGACATTGCAGAGGACAGGGAGAGGTTCAGGGCGCTGCTGCATGAGCTCAAGATACCGCAGCCGGTGAATGGAACTGCGACTGATGAGAAGCAGGCGCTGGAAGTTGCGAACAGGATAAGCTATCCTATTGTGGTGAGGCCCAGCTACGTTATTGCGGGGCGCGGAATGGCCATCATATACTCGGACGGGGAGCTGAAGAAATACATACGCGAGGCTGTCGAGGTGAGCGAGAGGCGGCCCGTGCTCATAGACAAGTATTTGGAGAATGCGCGCGAGGTGGAGATTGACGGGGTGAGCGATGAGAAAGGGCTTTTCATCGGCGGGATAATGGAGCACATTGAAAGGGCGGGAGTGCACTCTGGCGATGCATCGTGCACAACGCCGTGCATAAGCGTGAGCGAGGAGCACCAGAAAATCATTGTTGACTATAGTGAAAGAATTTCGGCTGCGCTGAAGAATATTGGCGCGATAAACGTGCAGTATGCTATTCGCAATGGAACTGTTTATGTTTTGGAGGCGAACCCAAGGGCCAGCAGGACAATGCCGTATCTGAGCAAGGCTACGGGCGTGCCGCTCGCGAAAGTTGCGATGCGCGTGCTGCTCGGAAAGAAGCTGAAGGCCATGGGCCTCAGCGAAACGCCGAAGCTGCCGTATTACGCCGTGAAGAGCGTGGTGTTCCCGTTCCTCAAGCTGCCTGGCGTGGACATCGTGCTCGGGCCGGAGATGAAGAGCACTGGCGAGAGCATGGGCATTGACGACGAGTTCGGCATCGCGTACTACAAGGCGCTGCTGGGCGCGGGCATGAAGCTGCCCATGAAGGGGAAGATTGCGATTACGCTGAACAAGGAGGACAAGGGGAAGGCTGGCGAGCTGGCGCAGGAGCTGCTCGCGCTGGGCTATGCAATATGCGCAACTGACGGGACTGCGCAGGCAATGGGCGAGATGAAGCACAAGGTCGAGATAGTGAAGAAGACTAGCGAGGGAACGCCCAATATCATAACGGAGATGGAGAAGGGCGGGCTGGCCATGATCATAAACACGCCGCAGATTGGCAGGCATTCATTCAGCGACGGGTTCAAAATCAGGAGGGCGGCGCTGGAGAACGGCGTGCCGCTTGTCACGAGCATCGAGGCCGCCTTCGGCATAGCGCGCGCGCTCAAGGCAGCCAAGGGAAGGGAGATAGGGGTGACGAGCGTGAACGAGCACGTGAAGGAAGTGCGCCGCTGAGGAAGAGGCTAATCAGTTACTGCAGCTTCGCTTCCACTCCGCCTGTCGGGAGCGCTGTCTTGAAGGCCCTGGAGAATATTTCCGAAAGCGAGCTGGCAGAGGACGAGAAGAGCGCATCTATGAACGAGGTCTTCTTGCTCAGCTCGCACACGCGCGGCTCCGCGTCCTTTATGCCGCCCATCCTGGCCGCCCTTACGAGAGCGTCGTGCTTGTCGCCGAGCGAGTCCACGAGCCCCAGCGCGAATGCCTGCTTTCCGCTCATTATGCGGCCGTCCGCCACTGTGTCGAATTTTTCAAGAGTGAAGTTTGCCTTGTCCTTGCGCGAGTTTATCACGACCTGCTTGAAGTCGCCGAACATCTCGTCCACTATGCCCTGGAGCATGGCAACCTCGGCCTCGGTGAGGGGCCTGCTCGGGTCGCCCATGTCCTTGAACTGGCCCGACTTGATGTTCGTAAGCGAGATGCCCAGGTTGCCGAAAAGGCCGCTCAGGTCCGCCGTCGTGACGCGCGCGCCTATGCTGCCCGTGAGCGCTGCCGGGTCGGACATCACCTCGTTGCCACCCATGGCAAGGTAGTAGGCGCCCGACGCGCCGACCTCGCGGAAGAACATGAGCTTGGGCTTCTTGAGCTCCTTTGCAGTGCGGTACATCTCGGAACTCGCCACCACTGAGCCGCCGCCGGAGTTTATCTCGAAGAGCACGGATTTTATCTCCTGCCTGTTGTTGGCCTCGTTCACGAGCTCCGTGAAGGTATCGCTGCTCGTGATGCCAGATGAGAAAGCGCCGCCCGTGTCCTGCGTGACCAGCTCGCCGTTCACGGGTATCACGCCGACGCACGCGGGCTGCGGCAGCAGGCCTGAAATCAGGATGAGGCCGGGCAGCACTATCAGGATGAAGGCCGCGATGAGCAGCACGGTTGCAAGAAGCACTGTTTTGGTTTCCATGCCGCACTATCGCAGGGGCTTATTATATATTTTGCGGCGGTATTCTGTGCATGGACTTGCTTTCGCTCCTGCTGCTCGTGCTGCCGGCCTATTTCGCCAATTCCTCGCCCGTAATCCTGGGAGGCGGCGCGCCAGTTGATTTTGGCAGGAAGCTTTGGGACAGGAGGCGCGTGTTCGGCGATGGGAAGACGTGGCGCGGGCTGGTTGGCGGGATATTTGTAGGCACTGTGGCGGGCTTCGTGCTCTCGCTTTTCGCCCCATCGCTGCCCTACTCGATTTATGGGAATGCGAATGACTATGTTGTGGCCGGCTTTGTTGCCTCGTGCGGCGCGCTCTTCGGCGATTTGGCAGGCTCGTTCGTCAAGAGAAGGACTGGCATGAAGCCGGGCAGGCCCTACCTGCTGCTCGACCAGCTGCCGTTCATCATATTTGCGCTGCTGTTCCTGCTCCCGTTCGGGTTGCTTCCGGCATTGAATGCAACGGACTGGTTCGTGATACTGGTTGCAACGCTGGTGCTGCACGCGGTGACTAACTGGCTGGCGCACAAGGCGGGCTGGAAGAAGGTGCCCTGGTGAGGGCGCGCATTTTTAAGCAAGTTCGGGCATAATTATCCGCGTGGAGGAGGCGGAGTTTTCACAACTGCTTTTGTCCAAGACCTCGTTAGCGGAACTGCTGCAGGCATCGCCCCATGAACCGCTTGGCGGCCCGCTCGTGCGGGCGCTCGGGCACGAAAAATTAAGGGAGCATGCGAAGAGCCTCATCATGGAGCTGCCGCTGGAGCAGGTGGCGCTCAAGCTCGTGCTTGCGCTTGAGAATGACGCTCTGCAGCCCCATGCAGAAGAATGCCTCTGCGAAATAGCGAAACGCAGCTATCCGGGGATGAATACTATCCAGCGCCTCCTGTCCCTGCACCAAGCGAACGGCGACAAGCTGGGGCAGAGGATTGACACGCTCACGATAAAACTGAAAGGCGAGGTGTTTTCTGCCCCCAAGGAAGCGGGCGCGCCGCAGCAGCTCCTTAGGCGAAATACTCGCTGAACTTCGGCGTGGTGTGGAGCGCCATCGTGCGGCCTTTCTTCACGCGCGTGACGAACCCTTTCTCAAGAAGCTCCTTCATGTGGTCGTACACGCCGCTGCCGAGCATCTTCACGAGCTTGGACTGCTCCATCCCGTCGTTCTTGGAGATGAACGCGAGCACCTTCAGCGAGGCGCGGCTGATGTCGGGCATCTTTGCCAATGAGCCGGCCTTGTCCGCGTATTCAGAGCGCACGCGCAGGTAGTATTTGTTGTCCTCGAAGGCCAGCTCTATCGCGCTGCCCCTTTCCGAGTACTCGCGCTGCAGCTCCTTCAGCTCGGTTTCGACGAAGCCGTGCGCGGCAACGCCGGCTATTTTTGCAAGCTCCTCGAGGGCCATTGGCCTGGAACTCATGAAAAGGGCCGCCTCAATATGGCGCCTTGCATTCCCGGTATTCTCGCCTTCCATGAAATCACTTCATCAGGTTACCGTCATGTCCGGGGATTTCAGCTGCACGAATATTTCGCCGAACAGCTTTTCCTGGAAGATGTTGAGCTTGCCGTCCTGCGTCAGGTGCAGAAGCGGCATGAGCGTTTGTATTATTTCCTGCCTGCTCGTGTTGCGGATGAGGGCGGAGAAGAGCACGAGGCCCTCGGAGTCCGCGAGTTCTGCGCAGCGGGCGAGGAGCTGCGCCATGCGCTCCTCTATGTTGTACTCCGGCAGCATGAACGCCATTGCCTCGGGCGGAGGCGCAAGAAGGCGCTCCTCGCGCTTCTTCTGGTACGCGAACGCGTCCTCGAGCGCGTTCATGAGCTCAGGCAGCGTGACGCGCCTCTTTGGCGGGATGCGGGTGCGCAGCGTGAGCAAAGGCACCTCGAGCGGCGCGGCATTCTCGTCCAAATAGGTTTCGGGCTCCTGCACCTGCTCCTCCTCGAACTTCAGCGCCTCGCTTTTCAGGTGCAAAAGTATGGCGGCAGCGAGTATGAGGTTGGCGGGCAGCACGAGGTCGAGAGTCTGGAACTTGCGAATGCGCTGCACGAACTTGTCGGCTATGTCCGCGAGGTCGATGTTCCACGGGTCGAGCGACTCCTCCTCGACCATCAGGCGCAACTCGTCGCGCCACGTGGGCTGCGCAACTAATTTCTCCAAGTCGAGCATGTTTCTCCTCTGAATATCGCCTGCGGTCCCTTATAAGCATTAGCCCTCATGCGGAGAAATAGTGTCACGCCCATGAAACTGACTTAATTCATCTTGCGAGTGCATGGCAAAGGTTTTTAATCAATGGAACAATAAGGGAATGGTGATGTGATGCCTAAAGAGTCGAACGAAAAGTACTGTTCGAGTTGCGGTGCATCGATAAGGAAGGATGCCGAAATTTGTGTCAAATGTGGCGTAAGGCAGGCAATTCCACATGAGAAGGTGCTCAACAAGAAAGAACCTTGGCTTGCAGCACTGGCAAGCTTCATAATACCAGGCCTCGGCCAACTATATAACAAGGACTCTTTTGGCAAGGCGGCTCTGCTTTTCTGCACGTCGTGGCTGATACTACCATGGCTGTATAGCATATATGATGCTTACAAGCGCGCGAATGAGATAAACTCCCAGCTAGGTATTGGTTAATGGTAGCGTTTGACGACATCCTTGGACTTATCTATAAAAACAAGGCACTGTTGCTTGCCCATCACGAACCCGCCGAATACAATCACACGGTAAACGTCCGTGGAATCCGGCTGTGTGCCAGATGCACCGGGGTTTATTTGGGTATTTTTCTTGCGCTTTGTCTAGTCTGTTCGGGTTGGACACCGCAAGACTATTACCTCACCGTGATTGCATTTTTGCTGCCGCTCCCGGCAATGGTAGATTGGACCGCCCACATGCTTGCTGGATTCGGAGGATCCAATATCGTGAGGGTATCAAGCGGCCTGATGATTGGTTTTGCCTATATTGCACTGATTGCAACGGTATTCAAGACGCCCTTTGAATGGAGAGTTTACGCCTCTGCGATTTTGTTCGGTGGCTGGGCGCTCTATGTCGTAACTAAAGGAAAAAAAGCCATTACACGAATCAGCGAAAGAAAATGATCTGCAGGCTGCAACGACGCTACAGCAAGCATATAATTAGTTATGTACAAAGCGAAGTTTATGCGCGTTTTCCACCTCGGTAAAGAGAGGCAGATGAGGAGCGTCGAGTTCGAGAAGGGGCGGCTGGTTCTTATTGACCAGCGCAAGCTTCCGTTTGAGTTCAAGCTTGTTGAGTGCAGGAGCGCGGAGCAGGTTGCAGAGGCCATCCGCAACATGACCGTGCGCGGGGCGCCGGCCATTGGCGTGGCAGGGGCGTATGGCTTTGTGCTCGGCTTGGAAGGGGTGAAAGGCGGGAAGAAGGAACTGGATGCGAGGGCGAAGAAGGTTTTCGAGTTGCTCGTGAAGGCGAGGCCCACGGCAGTGAATTTGCGCAATTGCCTGGCGCGGGTGCTGAAGGCTACATTGTATGCGCGCAATGTGGAGGAGAAAATGCTGGTTGCTGTGGCGATGGCCGAGCGCATCAATTACGAGAATTTGGTCGCATGCCGCATGATAGGCATTAATGGGGCGAAGATTGTGAGGAAGGGGGCGCGCATACTTACTATTTGCAATTCCGGGCCTTTGGCGTGCGTTGACTATGGGACCGCTTTTGCAGTCATTGCAGAGGCGCACAGGCAGAAGAAGGTGAAGATGGCGTATGCATGCGAGACGCGGCCGAGGGCGCAGGGCGCGCTCACCTCGTGGGAGATGCTGAATGAGGGAATGCCGCACCGCGTGATAGCGGATTTTGCCGCAGGCGATTTGATGAGGCGCGGCGAGGTCGACATGGTGATTGCGGGCGCGGACCGCATTGCCAGGAACGGGGATTTTGCGAACAAGATTGGCACGTATACACTCGCAGTCCTCGCACATGAAAACAATGTGCCGTTCTATGTGGCCGCGCCCATGAGCACTTTTGACCGTGAGCTGCAGAACGGCGCGGGCATTCGCGTTGAGGAGAGGGGCGAGGACGAGGTGCTGTTTTTCAGGGGCGTGAGGATGCACCCGAAGGGTGCGAGGGCGCTGAACCGCGCTTTCGATGTCACGCCGCACAAGTACGTGAGGGGCATCATCACGGAAGTGGGCGTGATTGAGAAGGATAATAAGGGAAGCTCGATGAAAAGGGAAATGAGCGAGAAACCGTAGGTTTCTTGCACTGTAGGTGTCTTTTTGGCCGAAGAGTATGCGGGTTTCAAATTCATCGTGGAGAGGCAGGTGAAGCAGCCGCTGCCTCCGGACGCGCTGCGCGTTGCGAGGCAGATTGAGTGGGCGTGCAGGCGCATTGCCAAGGCGGGCTTTGCGCACGGGATAGGTGGCAATTTGAGCCAGAGGCATGGCAAGGGCTTTGTGATTACGCCTACTGGCCTTGGGCTTGCAAATATGAATGCAGGCGACATGGCGCTTGTGACTGACGTTGATTTTGAGGGGAATAAGGTGAAATGCGCGGTGGGGATGCGGGTGCCTTCCTCCGAGACGCTGATGCACGCCCTTATTTACTCGGAGCGCACTGATGCAAATGCAATTGCGCACATGCATGTCGAGGCGCTGCTGGATGAGACGGGGGCAAGCGCAGTTGACGTGCCGACAACGCCGCAGGTGCTGCCTTACGGCACGATGGAGTCTGCGAAGGCTGCGTGCGATTTGCTTGCCCAAGCCGATGTGATTGTGATGAGGGGGCACGGAACCGTTGCAGTTGGTGCGAATATAGGCGAGGCTGTTGCGAAAATAATTAATAAATACCGCGCGGTAATACGAAAATAGTGGGAAAAATGGACCATACCGACGAAAAAATAATCGAAATACTCAAAGAAAACGGAAACGAGCCGAATACCGCCATAGCTAAGAGGGTTGGCCTTAGTGAAGCTGCAGTGCGCAAGCGCATTGCGAACATGCTTGCAGATGGCACTATTCGCAGGTTCACAGTCGAATTGGGCGGGAAGGCTGCGATAAGCGCACTTGTTTTGGTTGCTGTTGATGCCCATCACCCGAGCGAGAAGGTGGCTGCGCAGATTGAGAGGCTGAAGGGCGTGTCCTCGCTCTACGAGCTGAGCGGCAATTATGACATGGCCGTGCTGATTGAGGGGCCGAATGCCGAGGCGATAAACAGCGCCGTGGATCACATACGGAATTTGCCCCATGTTGCGGGCACGGACACCAGAATGGTGCTGAAGAAGTGGAAGTA
>Ga0315282_10000796_pt1 | contig 61644 bp, 66 predicted proteins | sample YL17G07_20_MG_FD_203693 | JGI IMG/M metagenome (GOLD analysis project Ga0315282, IMG submission 203693) | Sediment microbial communities from Yellowstone Lake, YNP, Wyoming, USA - YL17G07_20 | ecosystem: Environmental > Aquatic > Freshwater > Lake > Sediment | place: USA: Wyoming | collected...
TTTCGCATGCCCTAGATACCATCAGAAACATCCGCGAATATATGTCAACTCTGAGGCATGAGATTGTTGGTGATCTTTTTTAAGTTGTTGATTTTACTGGAGCCAGCGCCCGGACTTGAACCGGGGACCTACTGATTACGAAGCGCCTCCCCGCCCCTTTACCAACAACAACTTACAGCAGAATCTATAGTTTAGAGAAAGGCAATTCCGTACTTTTTGGCCTAAAAAGGCAACTATAGGGCAACCTGGGCATCAGGAACGATGCGAGGAAGCGGCAGTGCCCTCCACGCATTTCCCCGGCACCGATCCCCACGCTGCGGCGCCGAGCACAGTTATCTTCACCATACCAATGTTAGAACCGTTCCAATTTCTCTAGAAATCTCTTCGGCTCGAGATCAAGAACAAATATGGGGTAGACTCGAGTTTCTCCTGATGGCTGGCATACCTTCTCTTCAGCCACCTGCCGGAAACCGAAGTATTGGCACAATCTGATCCCAATGTCTGTCACCGGTGAAGCCGAGACGCTTCTTGCCTTCTGTTGGAGTATCCCCCCCACTTCCCTGATCAGATTTCTTCCCACCCGCGATGACGACTTTGTGGGTACGCTCGCAATGACCTCTACATGGTAGAACGGCGTAGCTCCACTTTTGAGAACATCTTCTTTTGAAAACGCAGTAAGTGCACTGCACTTCCCAGCACATATTTCATCAAAAAGCCGCTCCGTAATCGGCACAACACAGGCATAGGCCATAACCCAGTTCTTTGCATCTCGCACAACATAAAACATATTTGGATTATGTTCATACCAATCGCGGATGCTTGCCACAGACAATATATGACCATACCCAGGAAAGTCGCTCCATTCGATCTGAAGAATGCTCGATAGTTCTTCCTTCCTAGCCACATCGAATGAAAGTTGGCCGTGAATCTCCGCATCTAATCTCTGATATTCGAGGAAAAGGTAATCGAGGCCGTGGTCCTTTTCAATTTCGCAACTTAGGGGACATCCACCACCACATTGGTTCAGGTTCTCACAAGTCTGGCACCGACCTGGTAGGTACTTTCTAGCCCGGAACGATGCAAGGACAGGTGACGAATTCCATATCTCCAGAAGTGGGGTCTCCAGAATGTTTCCAAGTCGGCAACGCGGATCGGCTCCGCATCTAGACAAATCACCCTTGTCATTAACAGCAGCTTTAGTGAATCCCCATGCGCATGGTGTCATGTATTTACGTAACCGGGCCGGAAGAATACACAATGGGAATGGATCTTCAACCGAGATTCGTATGCCGAGTTCGTGGTCAATTCGTTCAATCTCTATCAATGCGCGCTCTGCATGTTCCCGTCCGATAGTGAACGCCGAGGTCGTCTGGGCATCACCGAAAGGAATGATACGCTGCACAATAATATAATCTAAGGGGATACCATGCGTTTCTTTAACCGATTGCGCAATACGAAATATACTACCTGCTGAACCAGGCGTGACATTAACAGCTATTCCAGTCCGACGCCCGGCCGCAGCTACTTTACGGAGCTGCGAAATCACGAAATCAAAAGCGCCACTCTTGTTGCAGAATGCATCATGTTCTTTCGCTGTCGGCGCGTGGATCGTGGTTTCGAAAGACGATATGTATCGAATAGCCTCGTCGAAGCTAGCTCCCGGATAACGATGTGTATTTGAGAGTACAGATACAGCCAATCCCCTATCGCAGCAGTAATGAGCAAGATCAACCGCTTGAGGGTATATTCCAGGATCTCCTCCTAAAAAGGTAACCTCTCGTACGCCAGCAAAGGCTAACGCGTCAACGATGCGTTTAAGACGATCAAGAGGTGGGTGTTGCGGGCTTACTTCCCTGACCCTGGCCATGTAGCAGAATGGACATCTGTGCGCGCACGCCGCCGTAATGTGCAGCGCAACAAGATCCACTTTGTGTTGTTGCTTTCGTTTAACTTGAGCATGACTCATCAGCTAAGACTCGCAAGAAGCTTCTTCGCTGCTCGTTTGCATTTATCGAGCACATCAGGTGACTTCTCAATAAGGTCGTTGGGTTCGAGGCAGCCATAAGCTAGGACCTTCGACACGACCTTTATACCTGCATTTGCACAAAAGGCGACAACGGAGTTGCAAGCTGTCTTAACGCTGTCATCTTGCTCCGGGGAAGTTTGGCCGACTGCAAATACTATTGCCTTTTTCTTTTTGAGCCGTTCCTGGGCGGCAAGAGGATTAAGTCTATCAATCAATACCTTGAGTTCCCCGGACAAAAGACTCCAGCGAGCAGGTGTTCCGATTATCAATCCATCAGCAGCAATAATGCTCGTGATAATATCCGTCATCGAATCATTAATGTGGCACTTTCCATTGCTATCACAGGTTAAGCAACCGTCGCAAAACTTAATGGTCATGTCCCTAATATGGATAAGTTCTAAGTCACAGTCTGTTCCGATGCCATGGCAGGCACTTTCGACCATGGCATAAGTGTTCCCTCTCCTCGAACTTCCAACAATGGCCACTACTCGCATCTTCACCCTCCACTTTTGAAATGGATTACTCGGCAATCAAAGGCTACTGGACGGCAGTTGCGCTCTTGCGTAAACGAGCAAGGATGCGTCCAACTAAATCACGGGCATAACCCGCTTCCAGGCAAATAAAGAACTCGGATCCTCCCAACGTTGGTAAATTCATGAAAGCTGTCATCGCATTCGCATTTCTGCCAACAGGAGCGTAGATGACGATATCCTGTGCGCATACTAAGTCAAATAGCTGATCCGAAACAAAAAGAAAGGAGATCTGATTTGAGTTGTTGTGTACGCTCTTGATCTGTTCGGCGCGTGCATGCGCAGAATCACCATCGGGCAATACGTGTAGATACTTAATTCCACGCTTCAAGTTTTCCCTGACAATAGGCAAAAAGGTGTCTTGACTGGTTTCTTCCTGCAACAATTGAGATATAATCCAGATCTCTTCTGCATCAACGGCTCGCTCGATATCCATTAATTCGGCACGTGACACAAGCCAGTCCTGTTTTAGAAGGCCCTTGAGGGCTTGAAGCGCATGAGCCACACCTGACAAGCTATTTTTAGTTTCCAGCTGGAGGGCAGAGACCTGTGTAGAAACTTTAGATTGAAGTTCCTGGCTTATCAGAATTGATTCAGCATGACTCTTTTCAAGATGGTCTTCTATGACTGGGATAAGGAGCTTAAAAGCACAGAAAACGAGACCCGCAAAAATAATGATGACCAAGATCAAGCCGATGGCGAGTGTCCCAGAACCGAATTGTGCCTTCGCTGAATCAAGGATTAGACCTGCAATCAGTCCAAGAGCCACGATAACCAGGGCAAGAACACCTTGATCACGCCAGATTGCGGAGCGAGTGCTCACGTGCGCCTCCTATGTGACCTAATAAATGACGACGCTATACCCACCTTTCTCAAGAAGCAGACTGGCAGGATCAGGTAGATCGTCGCGCTTTACCCGAAGGGGAAGCGCGGGCTTCTCTTTGAGCCAAAAACCGAATCAACGATCCTGAACGACGGCCCAATGTACAGAAAACACGGCGCTTATGTCTATAGAAAAGTGACAGATTCCAACCGACCTCAAAGGCAACCCTCGTGTACTGATAAGGATTCCATAATCAACCGGCTTGGCGAATCCTTGTTAGAGATTTCGACCGGAAGGTGCGCAATCTGCGCAGAGTTGAGTTCAACCCCCCGACCTATTGTAAGCCTGCTTCCGCAAGCGAACGGATCAAGAGATCATGCGATGCCGACCTGAAGATGGACGCTTTTTCGCTGCGATCGCAATGAACGTTTGCTGTCGGGATACTCACCATTGGGATTTCTGGGAAAGAAAAACGGGCCGAGCGCGGACGCATTTTCCACGCATCCGAGGGGCAATTTTCCACGCATGTCCCCGCATTCCCCCGCCTTGCATCGCCGCATGCAAGGGGCTCTACCATGCTCCCGAAGCACACCCCGGAGAAAAGGCTATGAGGTGCGAGGCAGGGATCGTCATCGAAATTGCGGGAGTCCGGCGCCATGGTTTCTGCTGACGTCACCCTTGAAAGGGCTCTTCCGAACAGCGTGGATTCCGAGCGCGCCGTTCTCGGGGCGATCCTCCTGAACGAGAAGGCGATCTTCGCTGCAACTGAGGTTCTCACCGCCGATGACTTCTATCTCGAGGCGCACCGCGTGATCTTCCGGGCGATGCTCTCCCTTGCGGAAGAGAAAGTCTCCATAGACCTGATCACCCTCCGGGAAGAACTGCGGCGAAGGGATAAAGAGGAATCGGCCGGCGGAGCTGCCTACGTCGCCGCCCTTACGGACGGGCTGCCGCGCGGGCTCAACATTGGCCACTACGCAAGGACCGTCCGGGAGAAGGCCACCTCGCGCCAGCTGATCCAGCTCTCTCATGAAACGATGTTGCGGTGCTACGAGGGCGAGGAACGTCCGGCGGAGATCCTCGAACGCGCGGAGTCGCAGATTTTCAGAATCGCATCCCGCGAAATCCGGGGCGGCTTCGAGCCCACGAGCGAACTGGCCCATTCGGCCTACAAAGAAATTGAGGAAACCGCCCGGAATCGCGGGCCCGTCTCAGGGATCGACACGGGTTTCGCCGACCTCAATCGGATGACTGGAGGCCTCCACAATCAGAACCTCGTCGTGGTCGCCGCCAGGCCGGGTCTCGGGAAAACGTCCTTCTGCCTCAATATCGCCTGTCATGCGGCAATCAACGGCCGGCGACCGGTCGGGATCTTCAGTCTGGAAATGTCGAAGCCCGAGATCATGAAACGGATGATCTCGTCCCTGTCCGAAGTGGAGGCAAACAGGATCCAGAGCGGATATCTCAGCCGGGATGACTGGACAAAGATCAGCCAGGCGACCGCGAGCCTCTCATCCGCCCCAATCTACATCGACGACTCTGCGAACCTGACCATGCTCCAGGTGCGAGCGAAGGCGCAGCGGCTTGCGCTGGAGCACGGCATCGATCTTCTGGTTGTCGACTATCTGCAGCTCGTCTCCGGATCGCGCCGCTACGAGAACCGGACGCAGGAAGTGACGGAGATCAGCCGCGGGCTGAAGAACCTTGCCAAGGAGCTCGACATTCCCGTCATCGCCGTCTCGCAGCTCAACCGCGAGGTTGAGAAGCGCTCCGGCAACAGGAAGCCGCAGCTGTCCGACCTCAGGGAGAGTGGCGCGATCGAACAGGACAGTGATCTGGTCCTCTTCATCTCGCGCGAGGGCAATGACGAAGATACTGGCGCGGGAGACTGCCCGGCGGAGATCTCAATCGGGAAACAGCGCAATGGAATGACCGGCACGTTCAAGCTGATGTTCCGGAAACGAATCACCAGGTTCGAGAACTGCCTGAATCAAAGAGACTGACGGAGGAACGGATGCCGAGAATCAGGCAGATCAAACCGGAGTTCTACCTGGACGACGAACTGGCCCAGTGCTCCCGGGACGCGCGCCTCCTGTTTCCTGGCCTGTGGATTCTGGCCGATCGCGCCGGCAGGCTTGAAAACAGGCCTGCGAAAATAAAGGCTCAGATCTTCCCTTACGATTCCGATATCGATGCCGCGAAGATAACGGAACTGCTCGGCCAGCTGGAGACGCGCCGGTTCATTCTTGTTTACGAGGTCGAGGGCAGATCTTACATTCAGATTCGCACTTTCGAAAAACACCAGCACTGCCACCGCAATGAGGTCCCCTCTCACCTTCCAGGACCGGATCAAAACGAGCACTCGGGCGGTCACGCTGTGGCTGCAGCGGCAACACCCGAGGAGTTCCGTCCAAATCCCGAGCACTCGGTCCAAAATCCGAGCACTCGGGGTACTTATACTTCTACTTATACTTCTACTTCTGGAGAAATACTTTCTGATGACGGCGCGGCGGCTGCGCCGCCCTTCCCTTTGGATCCCAGGAGCCTGTTTCTGATTTTCTGGGAATGCTACCCCCTCAAGGTCAAGAAGCCGAAAGCCGAGGCCGCCTTCCTGAAGCTCAAGCCGGACCGGACCCTACTGGACCGCATGCTCGAAGCCATAGACCGCCAAAAGCAGACCGCCGCCTGGCACAGGAACAACGGACAGTTCATTCCGCATCCCGCGACCTGGCTCAACAACAGGCAATGGGAGGACGAGGTGGCGCCGGCCCAGGGCGAAGGCTCCGTGTGGGATGAGTTCATCGGAAAGCCCGAGAAGGAGGAATCGTGAACGCAAAGCAGCTAGCGAAATGGCTGATGGACCTGGCTGCCTGCTACGACTATGTGCCCCAGAAGGCGGCGATATCGAGATACCTGCGGATCCTCGTCCAGTGGAAGCTCGCGCCGGAACAATGGGAAGCACTTGCGGATCGGGCAGTGATGCGCCTCACGAGAAGATTCCCGATGCCCGGAGAGCTCCACGAGATTGCATCCGAACTCCGGCAGGAAGCCGAGCTGCGCGCAAACTCCGCACACCTCGACAGGATGCGCGCGGAATGGGAGGAACGGGAAGATGCATGTCAGGAGGAGCGCGCATGACTGGTCAGATGGAAGGGTACATCTATTTGAGCAGACGCGAAGAACAGAAGGCCCGTGAGTTCTTCGGTCGGCATGAACGCCAGATTCCGGACATGGATGAAGGCGATTCCCTCGGCGGCAAGCCGGTCATCTGCGGCCTTGACGAGCACGCGATTACTGGCCGGCTCATCATTCCGCGCCATACGAAGTCCCGTCAGTTAAGGGACATCATCATCGAAACAGCCGGGTTGACAGATCGGGAATGGCAGATCTGGGACCTGCACTGCAGGGGCAACTCCCAGTGGCGGATTGCGACGAGACTCGGCATCCATCAATCGAGTGTGAGCAGGTCGCTGAATAGCATTGAGGCCAAGATCACGGCTGCACGCGAGCGCACTCGAAAGGCTATGCGCGAACCTGTCGATCGAAGTGCTGCTACAGCAAAGGCTTGAATGCCCTTCGCGCAAATTTCTGACTATATATAGGGGGAATTGATTTTCGGGACCCACCAATCCTGCAAGTCCCCCACGCAGTTCATTCCCACGAGAGCGGGCTGGAGCTCCGAAATCAACCAGCTTTCAGATAGGCGGAGCTTTGTCCGAACAATTCGAAGGCAAGATCCTCAATCCGTATGGCATCGAGATTGACGTGCCGTTCTGGGTCTTCAAACGGCTCAAGAAATTGCACCTCCTCGAACGCGACCGCGAAACCGGCATGAGGCGCATCCACGAGCGTATCTTCGGACTCATGGACCTTTGGAGCGGACCCGACTTCAGAATCGATCGCGGCTTGAGGGCCTTCGATCCAGGCTACCAGCGTGCCTGTCCGAAGGACGGAGGATATGCGAGCGCCTTTTTGAAAGCGTTGGGGCGCGACTGTTCCGGTCTCGTGAACCCAGCGGTCGAACGCACCCGCGATTTCGAATCGGATCTCGGGCATTCGCGCCTTTCCGAAGAATACCGTCGCTCCGCTGTGGAAGAAGCGCTGCGAGCAGTTCGAGCGAAGAGAAAGGCGAGACAAGCGTGACTATCGACTGGGGCGTGGTCTATATGCAGGAGCGGAAACGCCCGGCGTACGTAATCAACAACGGTAGATCGATCGCGAAGGTCCACGGCTCAGACTCGCAGCGGCGCGATGCGACGCCTCCCCGGCGCGAGAAGAAAAAGGCTGCGTGAGCCCTGTCGCTCCAAAGCATCCTTGCAGTTATCCAGGCTGCCCGGTTCTTGTTGATCCGTCTTCAAGCAGGTGTGACCGGCACCAGGCTCGCGAACGCAAGGAACAGGAGAGTCGCCGCGGATCCGCAAACTCCAGGGGCTATGGTTCCAAATGGCGCGCGGCAAGGAAACGCTTTCTTGAATTGAATCCTCTGTGCTGCGAGTGCAATCGCTTGGGACGGCTGGCTGCGGCGACTGTCGTTGACCACATCGTCCCGCACAAGGGCGATGCCAACCTTTTCTGGAGCCAGTCGAATTGGCAGGCGCTCTGCAGACGCTGCCACAACCGCAAGACCGCCGTGAGCGACGGCAGGTGGGGATAGATGCGAGTGCTATGCGCCGTTCTCGAAAAACTCCTGCGCTGCCAACGCAGGATTCTCAGCAACCAAATTTTAATTCTGGAAAGGATAGAAGACATGTCACAGGTGCTTGACCAGGTGAAGGATTTCGCGGCGAAGATCGATGAGGCAACCAATGCCATCGCCGCCAGGATTCAGATGCTCATCGACAAGATCAATGCCGGAACGGCCACTCCCGAGGAGATCGCGGCCGTCCTGCAGCCCGAGGTGGACCGGCTGACCGAACTGGGGAAGGATCCATCCAATCCTGTGTAGCCACCGGGGTATGGGGGCCCAAATCTCTGGGCCCTCATGCCGTAGACCGGGCGCGCAGGGATTTTTTTATGCCGTCAAAATTGATCGGGGGGGGTAGCCGCATGACGCAAAGACCCAGGAAAAAGAACTCGCCAGGGGTTGACGTGGGTCAAACGAGAGACGTTCCTGCGAGCCTCCAGATCGAATACAGGGCCCTGGAATCACTGATTACATACGAAAGGAATCCCCGGACCCATTCAGAGGAGCAAATCGCCCAGATCGCGGCCAGTATCAAAGAGTTCGGGTTTACCAATCCGGTCCTTCTGGACGGCGAAAACGGCATCATCGCTGGGCACGGCCGGCTTGCTGCGGCGCGTCTACTCGGACTGAAGACAATTCCCTGCATCGAACTCGGCCACCTGACGCCGGAACAGAAGCGCAGCTACCTCATCGCCGACAACAAAATCGCCCAGAATGGGCTCTGGAACGAGGAGTTTTTGCGTCTGGAACTGACGGAATTGAAGGATTTGGGCGCGAATCTGGAGCTTTTGGGCTTCAATCCGATGGAAATCGCCGACATCACGCTCGGGAAGGACGTCAAGTTCAAGGAGTACGACGAATCCGCCGCCGATGATGTCGAGATGCTGACCTGCCCATCGTGCGGACACACCTTTCCAAAATAGAGGACTACCCGGCGTTCCTGGAGGCCTGCTGGCAGGAGCATCTGAAACCACGGGAGCCCGACGCGCCGACGGTGATCTCGATCTTTGCCGGCTGCGGTGGCTCTTCGCTCGGTTACAGCATGGCCGGCTACCGTGAGCTGCTCGCGGTGGAGTGGGACGACCATGCGGTGGAGACCTTTAAGCTTAATTTTCCGGGTGTTCCGGTTTGGCATGGCGACGTCGCCAAGCTTTCAGTCGAGGAATGCCTCAAGATCACCGGCTTAAAGTCGGGAGAGTTGGATGTTCTGGACGGTTCGCCGCCCTGCCAGGGCTTCTCGACCGCCGGAAAACGCAAGATGGACGACGGCAGGAACCAGCTCTTCCGCGAATACGTCCGCCTGCTGCAAGGCCTCAAGCCGAAAGTGTTCGTCATGGAGAACGTGAGCGGTATGGTTAAGGGCAAGATGAAGGTGATTTTTGCCGAGATCATGCGCGAACTGAAGAGATCCGGATATCAGGTTTCGGCCAGGCTGATGAATGCGATGTACTTCGGCGTACCGCAGTCCCGCCAGCGAATGATTTTCATCGGCCTGAGGAACGATCTTTGCTGATTCCCGCCCATCCTGCCGCCCAGACTGTCCCCATTCCGGCAGGTGAATCGCTCGCCGGCTGCTCCACGCCTCCGGAGCAGCTGGCGGCGCTATTCGAGGCGGCGAGAAAGTACCGCTCGTTCAAGTACTGGGACAAGGTGCGGATCGGATCGTCTGAGAGTCGCATCACCGGCCAGGGGTTCAACGCCGTGAAGTTCGATCCGAGGAAACCGGCGCGAACGATCCGCCGCAATGACGGCAACCTCGGCATGCATGGGGCGATGCACTGGGAAACCAGGAGACGGTTTTCCCTCCCGGAGTTCAAGCGCTTCGGGTCTTTTCCTGAAGAGTTTGCCTTCGCTGGAACATTTGAGGAAGGGATCCGGCAGATCGGCAACAGCGTGCCGCCCCTTTTCATGCGGGCCATCGCCCGGCATATACGGGATCAGGTTCTGGTGTCGATATCTGATTCGGATCAGGTGGCATGAACCTTCATCCCCAACCGATGACGATGCCCGTTACGGTGCGCCAGGCCATCGGTCACCGGATTCGACCTGAACACGAGGGTAGCAGCGGGCGACGGCAGCAACTCGTCGATGCCTGGCGCAAGTGCCCGCCCGGAAAGTCGCTGCGAAAGACGGTCCCGAATGTTTCTTCTTTCGAGTCTGTGAGGCTTGATCCGGACAGGCCGAGCACCACTCAGACGGCGCATTTCAACTGGCACTATGCAGCCCCACGCTATCTGATACTGGAAGAAATGGCGCTGATTGGCAGCTTCGATCCGAACTTTCGCTGGCCGGTAAAGCAAGGGCACTGTAAAAAGCAGATCGGCAACAGCGTGCCGCCGCTATTTATGCGGGCGATTGCACGACACATCAGAGAAAGCGTCCTCGCATCGATTCCAAAGACGGGAAAAGCGGCATGAATCTGCACCCCAGTCCGCTTTATCAACCGATCCCAGTGAAAGCCGTAATCCCGCGATCACTCGGAACGAGGTCGCAGCGGATCAATCCATGGATTCCGGCCGATCAGCCGGCCGCCACCATCTGCAAGACCGAAGCCGGCTATGAGCTGAAGGAAGCCCAGATCAAGCCTACCTGGCAGATGTCACGCGTTTTAGCCGGTCAGGAGAGGAAGAAGCACTTTGGTCTGGTCCGGTTAGATCCGGAGAAGCCCTCGCCGACGATCCTCAGCGGTACCGGCGGCACGACAACTGGGCTCATTCACCCATGGGACACCCGGCGGTTGACCATTGCCGAGATAAAAGCGCTTGCTTCTTATCCGGAAGAGTTTCAGTTCGTGGGGAGTTATCGAGAGAGGTGGGCACGGGTGGGAAACAGCGTGCCACCTTTGTTCATGAAGGCAATTGCTGAGCGCATCAAGTACCAACTCTTTGTAAAGAATCCCTCAGAGCACGCGCCTTCAAGCCTTTCGGAAGTGCAGTTCACGCAACGCCATCGTGTGCATTAGACTCTCTTCAGAGCCGAAGAGGGAGTATCCGTTCAGGTTGTAGCCGTCAAGGAGTCTCAGAACTTTCAGTCGTTCAGTCGCAGGAATCGTGCATTTCCACAGAATGTCTTGATCAGGTTCATCTCGAAGGAAAGCTGATTCATGCGGTGCGTAATGCCAAGGAGAAGTCACAGAATCCCGTGCAACGCAGCATGTGTATTGACTTTGTTGAAGAAAGTGCCTGCGATGTGTCCGAATGTAAGGACCCAGACTGACAATTTCTGGTTCACCGACGCAGCCTCCTTTGATGCCTTCGGAGGATTCCCAATAAACATAAATAGATACCCTATCGCTGTTTTTTGATGCGTAGGCGAACGCAAAATAAGCCGCGACATACGGCGAACGCGTCCAATCGAGAAGCGGTGACGGAAATCCATGGTGCCTGAGATATGCAAGGTAGTCATATGCCGGCACTTGGAAGAACGGTGGAGGATCAGACTGACCAAGCCAGTTTTCGAAATCAAGCGGCGAAGGCACATCCCAGCGATTTGCAGTAAAACTCTCGATTTGTGATCTGACCCTACAGATCAACCGATGGTACTGGGTCATGGTACATTTAATTTCCCCTTCACGTTCCAGGGTAGTTTCAAGAGGCCACTGATAGTTGCTGTGTCCGCGGTAAAGAAACTCTGGACTTCCTCGCCCGGTCGAGGTCTTTCGGTCCATACGCTCTTGGATTAGAACCTGAACTTGTCTCTCAAATTCTTCCCAGGTGTCGACGTCGATCGTTTTCATTGAGGGGTCTCCCAGTAGCACTAGAAATTGTCGTCCAGCCTAATCCTCGAAATTCCTATGGATGCTGCACACGTTCAAGTCAGACGTGCCGATTCTACAGTAAGACAGGAAGGGACAGTTGAGAATGGTTGTTGAGGAGGGAGACACACGATTCCCATGGAACCATGTGTCTCACGGATCGGGAGGAGACAAGGAGAGAGGTTTCTTAGGCGAGGGTGTTGTCGGTGAGGATTCCGGCGTCGGCGAAACTGGAGTACTCGCTTTCTCCGAGAATAATGTGGTCGAGCACGCGGATTCCGAGGATCTTCGCGGCCGATGTCAGCCGTTTGGTGCACTCGCGATCTTCCATAGATGGCGCCGGGTCACCCGAGGGGTGATTGTGCAGAAAAATGGCCGCCGCCGCGCTGTCGAGCAAAGCAGCCTTGAGGCATTCTCGCGGATGAACGACCGAGGTGGAGAGGCTACCGATGCTGATCGTGTGGTATCCGATCGTTCTGTTCTTGGAGTCAAGCGTGATCATCACGAAATATTCCCTGTCGAGGGCGGCGAACTCCTCGCGGAAGCTTTCGAAAAGTTCACGGGAGTTCTGAAATCTCGGGTAGCTCGTGAAAGTCGCCTCCGATTCCTTCACCAGCATGACCCTGTATCTGGGGAGCAGGTTCTCGAATTTCTTCATGCGTGAATTCTCCGTTGGTTCTGCGACTTCGGAAGCCCCTTCCGATACGGTGTCCGTTCATTCTGAGGCTTTGGTCTGTTTCCTTCCGATGGCGGGAATCGCAATGGGCGCGCCCGTCAATGATCCCTTGCGCGCCTGCGATCGATACCAGGCCGCGTGCCGTTCGTCAAAGGCGGACTTCGGAAATTCCGCTTTGACGGCGGCGATCATTTCGGCATTGGTGGCGGCATTGTTCGCGGTGATCGTCTCGATGATCACCTGCTTGATGGTGCGTTTTGATTCTGATTCCGGCTTCGTTGTTGCGGCCGGAGTGGCCGCCGGCTTTTTGCCATTCTTGTGCTGCTTCGTCATCTTCTGTTCTTTTTTGCTTTTCATCTCGGGTCTCCTGAATCGATCGGAAGGGCTTGATTGCCCGCGTCCGAGGACTCCAATCGTGTCGGGGTTGGTCTTGAAAGCCCACGAGAAAACAGCCTGGTCTTGAAAAAAATGACCGCCGGAAGAAAGCCGAAACCAACAGCCTTGAAGGTAATCCAGGGAACGTACCGGCCCGACCGGGCCAATCCCTCTGAACCTCAACCGCGCACAACGATTCCTCCCTGCCCGAAATTCCTGCAGGGGGAAGCGCGCGAGACCTATCGCAAATTAGCGAAGAAACTGGCGCGGATCGGCCTTTTGACCGAGATCGACGAGATGGCTCTTGCAATGCTCTGCCAGTCCTGGGCCGAGTACCTCGAGGCATCGGAAAAACTGAGGGAAACCGGGATGCTCGTCAAGTCGCCGAACGGCTTCCCGATGATGAATCCTTACCTCGTCATTGCCAACACCGCTGTCAAGAAGGTTCGCGCTCTCCTCACCGAGTTCGGCATGTCCCCGAGCTCCCGGAGCCGGATCAACGCCGCTGGAGCCTCGGCCGCAGCCGATCCCGGCGGCGAATGGCTGGATCTGCTGAACGACTGATGAATGGGGCAAGCTGCGAGAGACTATCCCTCCATCGCCAGGGGCTATGCGGATGCCGTTCTCGCGGGAAGAATTCCTGCATGCGAGTGGGTGAAAAAGGCGTGCCGGCGGCAACTCGACGACCTGGCGCGGCGGGACTTCGCATACCGCTACGACGAGAAAAAAGCAGCGCGGGTTTGCAGGTTCGTCGAGAAGCTCCCGCACATCAAAGGGAAATGGGCAAAGACCGGCGGAAGAATCGAGCTTCAGCCGTGGCAGGTGTTCATACTGACCGCGGCCTTCGGTTGGGTGTCGCGCGAAACGGGGCTGCGCCGGTTCAAGACTGCCTACCTCGAGATGCCGCGGAAGAACGGCAAGAGCTCGATATCGAGCGGCGTCGGAATCTACTGCTGCTGCGCGGACGGCGAGGAAGGCGGGGAGATTTACTCGGCTGCGACGACCCGCGACCAGGCGAAGATCGTCTGGCAGGACGCCTGGCACATGGTCGAGAGGTCGCCCGGGTTGAAGGCGGCATTCGGCGTCTCAACGACGGCGCATGCAATCAGCCAGGTGAGGACGGCGAGCCGATTCCAAGCGCTCTCCGCGGAGGGAAACTCTCTCGACGGCCTGAACATCCACTGCGCGATTGTGGACGAGCTGCACGCCCACAGGACAAGGAAGGTGTTCGACGTGCTGGAGACGGCGACGGGCGCAAGGTCCCAGCCGCTTCTCTGGCTAATCACGACGGCAGGCTCGGACCGGAGCGGGATCTGCTACGAGCAGAGGACATACCTGACGAAGATCCTCGACGGCATAGTCAAGGACGACACCTATTTCGGGGTCATCTATACAATCGATGACGGGGACAACTGGAGCGACCCGAAAGTATGGGCCAAGGCGAATCCCAACTATGGGGCTTCGGTTTTTCCCGAGGACATCGCAAGGCTCTGTGCCAAGGCGCTCAAGATGCCGAGCGCCCAGAACAACTTCCTTACAAAGCGGCTCTCGGTTTGGGTCAACGCGGACTCGGCATATTTCAACATGGTGGAGCTGGCCAAGTGCGCCGACTCGAACCTCAAGCCTGAGGACTTCCGGCGCGAGCCGTGCTGGATCGGGATCGACCTTGCCAGCCGGCGTGACGTAGCGCCAAGGATGCAGCTCTTTCGCCGCGAAGGCCACTTCTACTGCTTCGGGCGCTACTTCCTCCCTGAGACGGAGATCGAGGAATCGAAGAACTCGCAGTACACGGGGTGGGCAAGGGATGGATGGATCACGGCGACGCCGGGGAACATCACCGATTACGGCTATATCGAGGATGACCTCAGGGAGCTTGCAAGTGAGTTCCAGATCATGGAAGTCGCCTACGACCCTTTCCAGGCGACGCAGTTCGCAACGAGAATGTTGGCCGAAGGATTTCCCATGGTCGAGATGAGGGCGATTGTGAAGACCTTCTCCGAGCCCATGAAGAACCTGGACGCGCTGATTTCCGAAGGCAAGTTCCACTTTAACGGCGATCCGGTCTTGACGTGGATGTTTTCGAACGTCGTCGCACACACGGACAACAAGGACAACGTGTACCCCAAGAAGGAACGGCCCGAGAACAAGATCGACGGCGTCGTCGCGCTCCTGATGTGCCTGGGCAGGGCGATGGCCGCCGACGCGCAGGCGGCATCGATCTACGAAAAGAGAGGACCGGTGTTCGTATGAAGGAATCCTGGCGGGAGATCCTCGGCTGGACGGGAGCGGCAATAGCGAGCGTCGGTCTCGGATGGATCTACCCTCCGCTCACCCCAATATCAATCGGCTGCTTTTTGATCTTCATCGCGGTGAGGGCTCGCTGATGGGAATTCTCACGAGGGCATTTGAGCGCAGATCAAACCTTGCAAATCCCGACCCCTGGCTCGTGTCACTCTTCGGAGGCCAGAAGACCGCGGCGGGAATATGCGTGTCGCCTGATACGGCTCTTCGTTTCACTGCCGTTTACGGTGCCGTGAGGATCCTGGCGGAGACGGTCGCAACATTGCCTCTCATCGTCTACCGGCGGCTGCCGAACGAGGGCAAAGAGCGGGCCACGGACTACTTCCTTTACGGGCTGCTTCATGACCAGCCGAACGAAGAGCAGACGCGCACGGAGTTTGTCGAGATGCTTCAGGGCCATCTCGCCTTGCGCGGCAACGCCTATGCCCAGATCGACAGGAAGGCAGGACAACCTGCGCGCCTGGTTCCGCTTCATCCCGACCGCGTGAAGGTCAATCGGGACCGAACCGGCGGGCTCGTCTACAAAGTGGCTCCGGATTCTGGCCCGCAGTACCAGCTTCGCAGGCAAGCGGGCGAGATCATGCATATCCGGGGGCTTTCCTCGGATGGCGTAACGGGACTGAACCCGATCGAGCTTTTCCGGGAGTCGGTGGCGCTCGGCCTCGCGTACGAAGAGTACTCGGCAAGATTGTTCGGCAATGGCGCGAACCTGCAGGGAGTGCTCGAAACGCCGCAGGCGATGAGCGACACGGCGCTGAAGCGCTTCAGGGAGATGTGGCAGCAGGTTTATGGAGGACTCGCCAACTCGGGCAAGACCGCGATCCTCGAAAGCGGCATGAAGTGGCAGGCGATCGGCATGCGGCCGGCCGATGCCGAGTTCATCGCTTCGCGCAAGTTCCAGGTTACGGAGATCGCCAGGATATTCCGGGTGCCGCCGCATATGCTGGCCGACCTCGAGCGGGCGACGTTTTCCAATATCGAGCACCAGTCGCTCGAATTCATCCGGGACACGATCCGTCCCTGGCTCGTACGCTGGGAGCAGGCGCTTACCCGCGACCTGATTCCCGCCGAGGATCGCGATAAGTACTTCGTGGAATTCCTGATCGACGGCCTGATGCGCGGCGACCTCAAATCGAGGTACGACTCCTATGCGATCGGGCGCAACAACGGGTGGCTTTCAGCGAACGACATCAGGCGGCTGGAGAACATGAATCCACTGCCATCCGAGCAGGGGGATGTGTACCTGATCCCGCTCAACATGGTTCCGGCGGGAACGGCAGCACAAAAGCCGGCAGAACAAAACCAGCCAGCTGAATAGGCCTCAAAACAGATTTGATTTGCCCAAGGGTCGCATCGCGGCCCTTTTTCATTTTTCGGAGTGCCGATGGATAGGAAAAAGGAAAGGCGCTTCACGGGCAGCTGCGAGCTGCGCACGATCGCGCCGGAAGAAGGCGGGCGAAAGAAGATCGCCGGCCACGCGGCGGTATTCAACTCCCTGTCAGAGGATCTGTGGGGCTTCCGAGAGAAGATCGCGCCGGGCGCCTTCAAGAACGCTCTGGCAAAGTCCGATATCCGGGCCCTTCTGAACCACGATCCCAACTTCGTGCTCGGGCGGACGAAGAATAGCACGCTGCGGGTTCATGAGGATGAGGCCGGCCTGGCCGTCGAGATCGATCCGCCCGAAACGGGCTGGGCCGACGACCTGCTCATTTCGATCGGCAGGGGCGACATCAGCCAGATGAGCTTCGCCTTCCGTGTGGGAGAGGACTCCTGGGAAACCGAGGACGGACTCAACATCCGCACGATCCTCAGCTTCGACGAGATCTTCGATGTTTCGCCCGTGACCTACCCGGCTTACCCGGAAACGGACGTAGCGCTCCGCGCCATGCCCGAAGTTGAAGCTTTCGATCTGAGAAAGTTAGCCTCGGCAGTCGTCAGGGCTGAGCGGCGGATGCGTCCCGAGCCGGAAGACGAATCCATCATCCGAGAATCCATCGCAACGTTGCAGTCGTTTCTTCCCCCTGCGCAGACAGGCGGGGAAAGTGAAGTTCCGCAGGAGGGCCCGCGCGCGCGGAGCCTGAATCAAATCATGCGCCGGCTCCGGGTTCTGGAGCTGGAGCAATCAATCTAAGGGAGACAATCCAATGAAGGATCTGAACGAGCTCCGCAGACGGCGGGGCGCAATCATCAAGGACATGCGGGCACTGACGGACAAGGCCGACGCGGAAAAGCGCGAGCTCACCGCAGAGGAAAACGACCAGTACTCCCGCATGGAAGCCGACCAGGAAAAGCTCCGCGCCGAAATCGAGCGCGAGGAGCGGCAGCAGAAGCTCGATCGTGAGCTCGAATCGTTCGACCGCGAACCGGGGCGGATGCCCGAGCCGGCGGCGGCAGGCGAGAGAAACACCAACCCTCGCGCCACGGAAGATTACCGGGCGCAGTTCAGCGACATGCTCTGCCGCGGCTATCGCCCGAGTGAGCACCGGGCGCTGCAGGCCGACAGCCAGGTCGGTGGCGGCTACCTCGTCGCCCCGGAGCAGTTCGTCAACAAGCTGATCGAGGCCTTGCGCGACCAGGTCTTCATCCGCCAGCTTTCGACCGTGATCCCGGTCCAGAGCGCCATGAGCCTCGGTGTTCCGGTACTCCAGACCCGCCCGGACGATGCCGACTGGACCGTGGAGTTGAAGACGGGGACGCCGGACACGGCGATGGGCTTCGCCAAGCGCGAGCTTCATCCGCACCCGGCAGCGAAACGGATTCTTGTTTCGACCTTCCTCCTCAACAACTCCGTGCTTTCAGCCGACCAGATCGTCCGCGACCAGCTGGCCTATAAGTTCGGAATCACCCAGGAGAAGGCGTTCATGACCGGGTCCGGCGCGGGCCAGCCGCTCGGCGTCTTCACGGCGAGCCCGAACGGAATCAACACCGACCGCGATGTTGCGACGGGAAACCTCGCGACAGCAATCGGAGCCGACGGTCTGATCAACGCGAAGTACGCACTGAAGGCCCAGTACCAGAAGACCGCGCGCTGGATCTTCCACCGCGACGCGATCAGCGGCATCCGGAAACTGAAGGACAAGAACGACCAGTACCTGTGGCAGCCGGGCCTCGTCGCGGACAGGCCGGACACGATCCTGGAGCTGCCGTTTTTCATGTCCGAGTATGCCCCGAACACGTTCACGACGGGATTGTACGTCGGCATCATCGGGGATTTCTCGTTCTACTGGATCGCGGACTCGATGGAGTTTTCCATCCAGGTGCTCAAGGAGCTGTACGCCGAGTCGAACCAGATCGGCTACATCGGCCGCATGGAGTGCGACGCCCAGCCGGTGCTGTCCGAAGCCTTCGTCCGAGTGAAGCTGGCGTAACCGATTGGGGGATCGAACGGGGCCGGGGGAAAGGGATCCGGCCCCATGGACAACGCATAAGGAGAACGACACATGAATCTCAGCAAAGCGGTAAAGGTGGCCCGGGTGCTCAATGGAGTAGCGGCGGGGACGACCGAGCAGACCGGTTCGGTGGTAGACACGCAAGGATTCGAGGGCGTGCAGTTCGTGGCCCTTTTCGGCGCTCTGACGGCGACGCAGGTGACAAGCGTGAAAGTCCAGCAGGGGAGCCTCGCCGACGGTTCGGACATGGCCGATTTGGCCGGAAGCCTGCACACGGCGCTTGCCGACGCGGACGGAAACAAGTGTCTGGTGACCGACCTCTTCCGCCCGCAGAAGCGCTACGTGCGCTGCGTCGTGGAGCGCGGGACGGCCAATGCCGTCATCGACGGAGCGATCGCCCTTTTGTATGGCCCGAGAGTGGAACCGGTGGCCAAGGACGCGACCGTGAAGTCGGTCAAGACTCTGATTTCACCCGACGAAGGGACGGCGTAAACGATGAAAGTCCGCCTGAAAACAACCATGGCGGGACCGGAGGGCGCGTTTCCGCCGGGATCGGTGATCGAAGCCTCCGCTGAGGAGGCCGAAATGCTGATCGCCGGCGGATTCGCCGAACCCATCGATGCCGCGCCTGCAATTCCTGAGGTCGAGACTGCGGCAATCGAGCCGGGTAGCCGCGCCGTGAAGCCTCCAGCCCGGGCGCGGAAAACGCCGTAGCCCGAAAGTGATCCGGATCGTGGTGCCGTTGGAGATCCAGCCTGGCCGCAGTGTTCGGCCGATCAAACCGCTGCTTTCCTGGGAACTCAAGCCGGGCATGGAAATCACGCTTCCCCCAGAAATTGAATCCATCCTTATCTGCGAGGGGCTGGCGGAACCGGTCCAATCGTCAGAGGTCAAATAGTGGGACTCAAACTCGTAACGCCTCCTGCGGTCGAGCCGGTCACGCTCGATGAAGCCAAGGCTCATCTGCGGCTTGATTCGAACGAGGACGACACCTATGTCTCGGCGCTGATCGCGGCGGCGCGGGAACGTGTCGAGCTATTCCTGCGCCGGGCGCTGATCACGCAGACCTTTGAGTTCACCCTGGACGGCTTCCCCGCGAGCCCGTCCCTTATTTTCTCAACTTCGGTGATCGACTTGCCGCGGCCTCCGCTGCAGTCGGTCGAATCGATCAAGTACATCGACACGGCGGGCTCCGAGCAGACCCTGCCTCCGGATTCTTATGTGATCGACGCCTCATCGGATGAGATCGGGCGCATCGCGCTCGCATGGACCCAGTACTGGCCCATCACCAGATGTTCGATCAATAGCGTTGTCATCCGATTTGTCGCCGGCTACGGCTATGCGCCGGAGGATGTCCCGCAGGTGATCAGGCAGGGGATTCTGATCGAGATCTCGAATCTGTACGAAAACCGCGAGGACATCGTTGTCGGGCAGAACATCTCGATGCTTTCGCTGTCAGAGCGGCTGCTTTGGCCGTATCGGGCGCTTTCGGTGGAATGATGCGCACCGGGCCGCTCCGTTGCAGGATCACGATCGAAGGTCCTGTGGAGACGCAGGGGTCAGACGGCTCGATCTCGACCACATGGGCTACGTTCACTGAAACCTCGGCCTCCATCGAGCCGCTTATCGGCCGCGAGTATTTTGCGCAGCAGCGGGAGCAGGCCACCGTGAGCCACAAGATCCGGATGCGGCACCAACCCGGGATTACCCACAAGATGCGCGTCGTCTGGGGAGCGAGGATTTTTGAGATCGAATCAGTCCTCAATGTCGGCGAACGCAACCGCGAAATCGTTCTGATGTGCCAGAAAAGCGTATGACGACAGCGACACTCGACGAAGGTGTCTTTGATTACCTGACATCCCATGCCGGCCTGGCCGCCCTCATAGGCACGCGCCTCCACCCGGACTACTTTTCCGAAGACGAGGAACTTCCCGCGATCGCGTACTCCCTCGAGGACGACCGCTCCACGCATACCCAGCAGGGGCCTTCAGCGCTGCGCCAGGCGATTTACCGGTTTGATATCTGGACCGACACGGCGGCAGAGGCCGTGGGAGTCATGAAGCAGTTGTGCGCGGCCCTCGACGGCTATCGGGGATCGTTCAAGGACATCCCCATCGTGGGAGTGTTCTTCGACGGCGCCGGGCGCAGCCGCGACCCAGACACGCAGACATTCAACGTTTCAATGCGATTCACGATTCATTACCAGGAGAAACTGACATGAGCGACGGTGTTATTGGTTTGGGGACCTTACTAAAAATCGGCGACGGCGCCTCCCCGGAGGTGTTCACGGCCATCGCCGAGGTCAAGGACATCAACGGCCCCGTGCTGAGCCGCGAGTTCGCGGAGTTCACGCACCAGCAGTCTACGGGTGGCTACCGCGAGTACAAGCCCACGTTCAAAGCCTCGGGCGACGTAACCTTTAAGTGCAACTTCCTGCCCGACGACGAAACGCAGGGTTTCAGCACGACCGGCCTCCTGAAGGACTACGAGGACGGCCAACTGCGCAATTTCGAGCTGCTCTTCCCCGATACCGGCGCCACGAAGGCTGCGTTTGCGGCATACGTGGCCAACATCAGCCCAGGGGCTCCCATCGCAGGCGCTCTCGAACTCAACGTTACCCTGCGCGTCACCGGGCCCGTGGTCTGGAGCTGAGGTCCAAATAGCTCCTGAAAAGTTTTCAGAACCTATCGCAGCGCCGGATAACAGTCTCACCACAAAACCTGGAGATAGATCATGACTCTTACAAAACAGCAGATCCTCGCGACCCCGCCGCGCTTGAAAGAAGTGGAAGTTCCCGAGTGGGGCGGGTCGGTATTCATCCGCCCGCTCACCATTCAGGAACAGGCCAAGCTCGCCGACCTCGGGACCAAGTACGAAAAAAGTTCAGTGGTCGACCGGATGAAAAACTGCACCCTGCGGCTTGTGCAGTGGTCCGTATGCGACGAGCAGGGGGCACCGCTATTCGAGGCGGCGGACCTCGAGCCTTTGATGAGCAAGGCCGCGAGCGCGTTCCTGCGCCTGCAGGACGCCATCCTCGCGCTTTCGGGCCTCACGGAAGAATCCCGCAAGGAACTGGAAAAAAACTTGCTGAGCGCCCCGAGCGACGGGCTCGATTCCGTTTAGCCGAGACGCTCGGCAGAACCGTGGCCGAACTGGAGGCAACGATGAGCTATGCGGAGTTCATCGAGTGGATCGCTTATTTCCAGGCTGAATCCGCCGGCGGATCTCCGTCGGTTCCCCACTGGCAGAAGATGATGCAGTCCATGCGGCTCGTGACTGAATTCCAGAAGGCGAAACAGTAAATGGCCGGCATTGAGATCAAGGGTTTCGAGGAACTCAGGCGTAACACCGAGCACATCTGCAAGGACGTCCTCGACCGCGCGATCCAGGCGGCCGAGGATGCAGCGGCGCAGGTCATCAGGCAGGCTGTCGAAGCATCCGCGCCCCGCCGCACGGGGCAGCTCGCCAAGAGTGTCATCGTCTACGAAAGCGTGAACCGGAAAGCCCTTACCGGCTCTGCCCGCAGGCGGCTGCTCGTCGGCCCGGAGAAGCGCAAAGGCTTCTACGGGTACTTCTACAACTTCGGCCGCAAGGGGCAGCCCGCCAGACCGTGGTTTGAAACCGCTTCCGCAGGCGTGGAAGAACAGGCCATGGAAGCGGGAATCGCCGCATTCCAACAAGTGATCGAGCAGGAACTCGGGAAGTAAATGCCCACCATCGGCAGGCTTTTTTATGAGATCGGCGGCGACACCGACCGGCTCCAGGCCGATCTGCGCCAGGCCGTTGAAATGGCCAAGAACGCAGGCCTCGACGTCAAGCGCGCCGGGCAGTCCTTCCTCGCTTCCTTCAACGAAGCCCTCAACCCCACGGGCATCCTGACCGAGAAGCTCAAGCTTCTGGAGGCCGCCGGCAAATCGAGCGGCGACATCATCGCGGTCATGGGCGGCCAGATCAAATCAGCTGCTGAGACCGCGAAAGCACACAGCCAGGCGATCGATCCGCTTGTTCAGAAATACGCTGACCTCGCGAATGCGGCCAAGGGCGGCGGCTTCTCCCTGGAAAGCCTCGGCAAGACTCTCACCAGCTTCGTCCAGAGTCCGGTGTCGGCCGCGAAGGAAGGGATCGCGGGCTTTGCCGAAAAGCTCGGCCCCGCGGCAGTCGGTCTCATGGGGATTGCATCGGCTGCCGTTGCGGCGGGTGTTGCCATTTTCAAGGTTGCCGAAAGCACCGCGGAGGAAGCGGAGCAGATCATGAACCTTTCCTTGCGCACCGGCATCGGTGTCGAGCGCGTCCAGAGCCTGCAGAAAGCTGCCGAGCTCATGGGGGCGAGCGGCGAAACGGTCGTTTCGGCGGTCTCAAAGATCAACCGGGAGCTTGGGAAGTTCGGTACCGGCGGCGAGTTCACCAAAGGGATCACCTCTCTCGGCATCTCCCTGGAAGACGCCTCGGGCAAGTCCAAGACCGCGATCGACCTCCTCGGAGAGCTCCGCACGAAGCTCCTCGCCATCGAGGATCCCGCGGAACGCGCCCAGGTCGCTGCCGCCGTCCTCGGCAGGCGCAACCAGGAACTCGCGCCGCTACTCTTGAACTCGCAGGAAAACCTCTTCGAGCTGGCAAAGCAGCTCGAGGAAACCGGCGCGGTCATGGACAAGGTTGCGATCGACCAGGCCATGAAGCTCGACCAGAAGCTGGATGTCCTCGCCGCGCGCTTCGCCACGGTCAAGACCGTCGCGAAGGAGGCGGCAGTCGAGACTGCTCTCGCGGTAAGCGACATCTTCACCGGGGATTTCTGGAAGCTCCTGGCAGCGAACCTGGCCAAGGGCGCCGGGATGCAGAGCGCGCAGCTTGCATCGCTTCAGATGAGGATCAAAGAGACGGTGGACGCAGCGGCCGAAGCGGCCAAGAAGCAGGAGGATGCCGGTAAGAAATCGGCAGACGCGGCAGGCCTCGCCCGCATGAAGGAGGAGGAACTCTACAACGAGCGGCTGAAGCTTCTATCCCAGGGCAAGGAGAACGTCGATCTCCTCCTGAAACTGCAGGACGCGCAGGAAAAGTTTAATACGGCGATCGAGAAGGGACTGAGCCACAAGGAAAGAGAGAAGGCGCTTAACGCGGTGCTTACGATCCGGGAGGAGATCAAGGCACGGGAGGAAGCGACCAAGGGCCTCTCGGAATGGATCGAGAAGATCCGGGGACTGAAACCGCTTGATGCATCGAGCCTTGCGCCTTCGGACATGCTCAAAAAGCAGATCGAACAGGCAAAGACACAAATCGACTCGCTCAGAGAGGCCTTTGCTGCCCCCGGGGGAAAATCCCGGGAGGAACTTGAGTGGCTGCAGGCCCAGGTCACGGCCAATGAAGAGAAAGTGTCGCAACTGACCGAGCAAAAGGCGCTCCTGGAGCACATCGCCGGCCAGGTCACGGCGATCACGCTTGCTGACGACAAGGACTTGGCGGCGCTCGGGAACACCGTCGCCGCGCGCGAGAAGATCCTCCACCAGGTGACCGAAGCCGAGAAAGCCCTCAAGTCCATAAACCAGGACATGGAACAGACGGCAAAGATCCAGGCCAACATCGACCGGATCGGCCACGCCGCGCTCGTCCCCAACCAGAAGGATATCGAAGCCGGCCTGAAGAAGGCTGACGCGGACATCCTGAAGCGCCTCCGGGAGTATGCCGCGGTCGAGGACGCGATCGACAAAGCCGCCACCACCTCGAAGCTCGAACAGCTGCGCCTGCAGGAACAGATCGTCGGGACCGTGATCCCGATGAACAAGGATCAGCGCGAGCAGATCGAGATTGAGAAGATCCACCTGCAGTTCGCGATAAAAGCGGAAGAGACCCGGGTGCGGTTCACGCAGATCCGAGCCGAGCTGATGGACAAGATCAACAAGCTCGATCCCTCGGACCCACTGCGGAGCAAGGCGCTCGACGACATGTCGAAGCTGGCGGCAGCCGAGAACGAGCAGCTGGCCATCCTGCAGAAGCTCGAAGGCGCTGAGGTCTTGAAGGAACACAAGAAGGACATCATCGAAGCCGCCCAGGAGATCCGTAACCAGGTCAGCACGGTCGTGAACGACTTCGGCAAGAAGGTGGCCGATTCGATCGTCCACTGGAAGAGCCTTGGCAGCGCCGTGAAGGATTTCTTCACGAGCCTGGCGGAATCGACGCTGCGGATCGTCATGGAAAGGCTCTTCAAGCCGCTGCAGTCGTCCATCGAAAAGGTCATCGACTCCCTGTTCGAAAAGCTCTTCAACCCGGGTGCCAAAAAGGCATCCGGATCGAATCCGGTCCCAGAGGCCGGTTCCTGGGGGAACCTCCTGGGGACGGCCGGGAGCGGCTTGCCGGACTGGCTCAAGGCTGCCACCACCCCAGCTGAAGCGGGGCCGAGCATCTCGGGGATCCTCGCGGCGGGAAATCCACTCCTTCAGGTGTATTCGCCTGCGGAGTATCCCTCGGCACAGTCATCGCCGGATTTCGTCGGCCCGACGCTCGACATGGTGAAGGGCGGAAGCACGGGCGGCATATTCGGCGTAGGAGGGACTGCTGGCTCCCTGATCCAGGGCGGACTCATGGCCGGCGGCACGGCGGCGTTCCTCGATTCGTTCAGCCAGAAAGGGGTTCGGGGCTGGGCCGAGGCCATCGGAGGAGGAGCTGCGATCGGCGCAGCGATCGGGTCGGTAGTCCCGGTCATCGGGGCGGCAATCGGTGCCGCCGCGGGGGCTCTTGCCAAAGGAATCCAGGCTCTGGTCGGCGCGATCAAAGGCAAGAACGCCTACCAGGCTGGTGCGATGGAACTCGGCCGGGACTTCGGCGGCATCAGCATGTCCCCGGACGACTTCAAGAAGTGGCTCGAGGGGGTGGGGATATCTGAGAACCAAGCCTACCCGATCCGGAAGGATATCGAGTCGAGTTCGAAATTCCTGGCCGAGGTGGCCGGCCCCCTGGCCGCGGCGCAGGGCAAGACCCAGGAATTCCTGAAGTCTCTCGAAGCGGTCAAGACGGCCTGGGGAACGTTCGATTTCCGGAAGCAGTACGAGTTGGGCGAACTGACCGGCGATTGGACGGCTCTCGACGAGGCGTTCAAGGCTGCTTTCAAGGACTCGCAGGCGTTGAACCAGAATGTCCCGGACTGGCAAACGAAGCTCACGATGCTCGGGGACCAGACTAAGAAGACCGCCGCAGAGTTCCAGAACCTCTACAAGCAGTTCGAAGAAAATAAGACAGTCTCGGACGAGTTCGCGGATTTCCTGAAAAAGAACGCGGATGCGCTCGACGAAGCGGCGAAATCATCCTCGGCTTTCGCGGATGAGCTCGCGGCTGCCAGGAAAGCCCTAGAGATCAAACCCCTGCTCGACGGCCTGAAAAGCCTCCGGGATGGGATCTCCGGAATGATCCCCGCGGTTGAGACGATGTACGACCGGTTTCTCAAGACCGGTGACATCACGGACGCCTTTGCCGCGAAGATTACGGAACTCGGCGGGGACATCTCGAAGTTCACCGAGGTGTCGGGGCTCGTGAAGCTCGACAGCTACTTCGCGGAGATGGTCCAGCACTTTAGGGACACGGGCGAGATCCTCCCTGACCTTCGCGACCTCTTCCAGCAGTTTGGCGGCGATTTGTCGGCACTGGACAAAGCCGCGGATCTCCCGGGCCTAAAGTCTTCACTGGGTTTCATTCAGGATCTTTCGGACGAGCTCACCAAGTTCCTGCCGGAACAGACCGCCATCCAGAAGCTGATGGCAGGAACCATGGACCAGTCCGTCATCGACGCACTCACGGGCGCAGGAATCGCTCCCGAAAGCCTGACGAAAATCACCGGCCTTCTGAAGATGGAGACCGGCTGGGACGACGCGGTGAAGCAGTTCCAGCAGTCGGGGAAGCTGCTCCAGGGCGGGCTGCTCGAGCAGGCTCTTCAACAGTATGGCGGAAGCGCCGGCCAAACCGCCGTATCCCGATCCGGCCAGGGTTTCAACACCGTCACCGACCAGCTGCTCGCCGGGACCAAGGCCGCGATGGATGCCGCGTTCCGGACCGAGCGCACCGGCATCCTCGACATCCTGAAGCAGGCTGCGGGAGACATCACCAAGCAGGTTGGCGACATCACGAAGCCGATCGAGGACCAGTTCACCGTCGTGAGCGAAAACATCCAGACGGCGTTTCAGGCGGCAGCCGCCGCTGCCATCGCCGAACTCGACAAGATCCTGGCCAAGATCGAAGAGATCAAGAACGCGGCCAAGGACATAGTGCCTGAACCCGTGACGCCTGGCGCAGGCGACACTTTGCCCGTGGAACCGGGGCCGGCTGAGCCTGTCCCCCCGGCCGAAGCTTCGCAGGGCACTTATATCGACCTGCGCGGCGCCACGATTTTCGGGTACGACGAGTTTGCCCGGCGCGTAGCCGAGGCTCAAGCAATGAACGCCCGCCGCGCCGGGCTCGCGCCGGCGTAGCTCATCGGCAGAGCAGTCGCTCTGTAAGCGACGGATTCCGGTTCGAATCCGGACGCCGGCTCCATTCAAGTAACACAGATCGCCACAAACCAGGAGGGATTGCGTGAAGAGATTTCTTCTTTGCAGTATCTGTCTGCTCATTCTGCTCAGTCCATGCATGACGTTCGCCGCTTCCGCGCGCGTCGTCGCGTTCCAGGGGACATCCGGCAACACCGTCACACTTGCCTGGGACGCCAACACGGAACCGGACCTCGCCGGCTACAAGGTCTACTGGGGCCGGTCCTCGCGTCACTACGACAACTCCCCCGTGCCGACCGTGGCACCCAGCGCAAATCCCACGTTCACGACTCCCACGCTTCCGAACGGGACGTGGTATTTCGCGGTTACGGCCTACAACACCGCGGGACTCGAAAGCGACTACTCGAACGAGGTCTCCAAGACGATTGCCACCGCCCCCGCACCGCCAAAAGGCCTTCGCATCTGGATCGTCGAAGCGATCGCATGGGTTTTCCGTCACCTGAAATTCTGGGCATGAGTTGACTTTGCTGGCCCGCCCTCAAATGCCGAAAGGGGCGGAGATCGCTCTCCCAAGGGGTTGAGCCACGCCGCGGCGGGCCGGCAATCCGATAAATCATGATCACAGCAACCTATCGCTACTACGTCGACTGGGACAATGACGGCGACTTCAGCCTTCCCGGCGAGGATGTCTCCGCATTTGTCTTCGAAGCCTCGTGGGAGTATGGGCGCGACTACGCCTCCCAGCTGAACGGACGCAGCAAGGCCGGGAGCTGCCGCCTTAGCCTCGACAACTCCGACAGCCGGTTCTCGCCCTTCAATATTTCGAGTCCGATTTACGGCCAGATGCTCCCCGGCCGCCGCATCCGCATCACGATGCAGATCGGAAGCGGGTCGGAAGTGACGATGTGGCAGGGTTTCCTCGAATCCATTTCCCCGACCGTCGGGCCGATGGTGCGGGTGTCGACAGCCGAACTTCTTGCATATGGCTCGCTTGCCCACAGATCGCTGCAAGGCCAGGTGTCGGTCCCGATGCACACCGACATCAAGACCGGCGACGCGATCACCGAGGTTCTCGACCAGGCGCAGTTCCCGGTTGGCGAGAGAGTCATCGATGCCGGACAGGGCACGATGTCCCGGTGGTGGGACCAGGGAAACGCAATCCAGGCGCTTCGCGACCTCGAGGAGACAGAAGCCGGTTTCCTGCGCGAAACCAAGGACGGAAAGATTGCCTTTGAAGACCGCGCCCATCGCCTTTCCGGTCCGCATACGGCTTCGCAGGCCACATTCGGCGGCGGCAGCCTGGTCCTGTGGAACCCGCAGCAGGGCGATTCCTCGAAGGGCATCTTTAATTACATCGAGGCCGCGGTCAGGAGCTTCGACGTTTCCGAGGAAATGGTCCTCTGGACGCTCGCCGGGACGCCGCCTGCAATCGCTCCCGGGGCCACGCTGTCAATCAAAGGCCAGTTCCCCAACCCCACGTCTCAGAGCGGCTACCTTGCAGTATCGGAATGGACGATTACAGACTACCAGGCAAACAGCCAGGCCGACGACGGCGGCAGCGATCTCACCGAGCACGTCGATGCGGTTGCCACGAAGAGTGCGATCGAGATCCTGCTCGAGTTCACGAACAACGGCACCGAAACTGCCTATCTCACCCTGTGCCGCTGCCATGGCGTCGCCGTCATTGAAAGCGATCCTGTCAAGGTCTGGGCCGAGGATGACGAAAGCAAGGATCGATTCGGCTACCTGCCGTACACCAATGTCGGCAAATTCCTGACGAACATCGCCGAGGCGCAGGATCGCTGCGATCACTTCCTTGCCATCTACAAAGACCCGGTCCCGATCATCTCGTTCGATCTCAAGGCGAACTATGATTCGGCGCACCTTGCCGAAGCCCAGATCCGGGACGTCAGCGACCGCATCACCATCACGGCGGGAGCTCCCTATGGCCTCTACATCGATGAGGATTTCTTCGTCGAGTGGATCCGCCATAGCGTGGGCAGGGACAAGCTCCATGTCATGACCCTGCTTTGCTCCTCGGTTGTCTCGCACCACTGGCCTGCAAGCGGCACCCCCTACGAACCCAAGGTCATCCCGCCGCCCACTACCGGCGGCTCACCGCATGTGCCCGACGATCTTTGGACGAACGCAATCGCCTCGGGCCTGCGCCTCGCGATCGGCGCCGTGGCCGACAAGTGGAACGTGGACATCGACGAAGCGGAGATGCGGGCGAAGCTCTTCGCTGAGGGCTTCTCCGAGACGAGCGTGGACCTGCGCACGCCGGCCGAGGGCGGCACGCTCGTGCACAACGGCACGGACACGTGGGTGGTCACGGGCCTTGCGGCAGGCAAGTTCGGCATCGCAAAGCGGGTAAAGGTGGAAACCCCGGGACGCCTGTACTTTGCGTTCAGGCTGCACAACACCAAGGGCTGGAGCGTGTGGACCGACGGCAACGACACTCCGGAAGTGGTGCTCGACTACCTCGACACGGAAGACCCTGATGCCGCTGACATGGGGCCGCCTGAAGACTGGGCAGTGGAAGTGATCAAAGGCTCGTCACCGAACTCGTGCCGGATCGTCGCGTCGCGCCCGAAGGTCAACGGTCACAAGATCCTCTTCGGAGTCTTTCAGATCAGGGATTCATCGGTTGGTCAGTGGCGCGGTATCGCGGACGATTCGGGCGTAGCTGGAGGCGCCGAGGTCTGGTACGACGGTAGCGCGCAGGCTCACATTTTCGATCCGGTCAACTTCACGATAACCATCGGTCCTGGCGGTCCGGTCGACTATGGCGCAGATGTGATTGCAAACGGCGGCCTGCTGCTCATGGATGTGCGCTGCGGCCAGTTCCATCACGACTGGGTCATCTGGAACGGCCTCGCGCCGTCGCAAGTCGACGGCAACGTCCTGCGCGGCTGCGGCGTGGAGCCGGACGTGGGCAATCCCGACGAGAACGGACTCTACCAGGACGTGCGCATCATGATCGTAAAGCCGCCTTGGACGTGGACAGGTGAAGGACACCAGGACAATCAGCCCGGGATGGGTGAATGGGGCGGCGAGTACTGGAAGAACGGCGGCGACAAGGACACGCAGACATTCGAGAGCGAAGACATCCTATATGACCCGGCAGTGAGTTATGAAGACCTGCAGGGGCGCGTGTGGTTCGGAAACGCGCTTTGCTTCTCGGACGACGACACCTATTCGGCCTGCCCGAAAGACCCGGGCGACCCGACGGACCCCGGGGTCATCATCGTCAAGTGGAGCTCGCACATCGTCATCGACTGCAACCTGGGCAGCATCTTCTACCTGCTGCTGACGGCGGACGCAATCCTCGATCCGCTGGTGAACGCGAAACACTGCAAGCCCATCATCCTCATCGTTCAGCAGGACAGCGTGGGCGGCCACAGGCTCACGCTTGATGATATCTACAACACCGGCATCGACATCGACGATGTCGCGCTGTCTGGCGAACCGGATGGGCGCGACTACTTCGGGTTCATGCATAACGCGGATTATGAAGAAACGGATGTGGTTGCTTTCGTGAGGGGCTACTGATGGCGGTGCCGGCCTTTCTCAACGCGCCTTTCCGGTCGCTGAAGATCACGATCACGGACGTGGCGGACATCATCACGAATCTCCGGAGCGAGCTCCTGGCGCTGGCCGATCCCTGGACGGAGCCGGTGGCCGGCACGTTTAAGTCTCCGGCGCGCGCCGACGGCGTGTTCTTCACCGTCACTGTGGCGAGAATCATCGTCACACGCATCAGCTATGTCGTAAAGGATCACCAGGGGCTGCTTATCAACAACGACACGGACACGCGGCAGGACATTAAGGCTTCGGGCACGACCGATGTCTACATCTACACGAGTCCGTTTTACGTGATCGTCGACTCAGCCGGGGCGACGGCTGGCACGCCGGAATGCTGGGGCGCCGGCATAGCGTGTCGCGAGCCCGAGCCGTTGGCCATTCCGCGTCCCAGCTATTGGGCGTCGCGCGGTCCCCGGCACGCGGCAGGCGCGTACGCGCTAACGTATAACGCGTGGTGGTACACATGGTATTTAAGCGTCGGGGCGACTGCCTACGCGACGGACAACTACGGCATCCTCAACCTTCGCTCAAAGGCAACAAACTACTACCTCGACCGCTTCTCGATGTGCGGCACCCTGATGTTCATCTCGATGGAAATGTGCGCTGCCTCGTGGCTGCTGGGACGCAGGTTCAACATGGTGATCTCTGACGGAATTCAGCCGGATCAGAGCGAGTGGTCGGTCCCATTGGACGCGGAAACGGTGGGCACGTTCCGCGCGCTGGGCTGGGGTGTGTTGGGAGGCGGCGTCTCCGTCCACTACGAACAAAAGGTCTACGTGAGGGTTGCCTGATGGCAGTGCCTTCCTACCTGAACACCGGCTTTCGCTACTTCGAGCGCGTCGGCGTGTCGGACGTTCAGCAGATCATCGACGATGTCGAGGACGAGGTGCTGGCGAGCTCGGGGCTGGGTGATGTGGCGTGGTCGTCGTGGACGAATCCAGGTGCGGGGTTATACAAGTCCCCGGTGGATGCATGGAACCGCTTCATGGACGTGCTATTGACGAGGGTTACGCAGCAAAAACTCGAAATGAGGCTGCGCAACCAGAACGCCGAAACGATCATGACCCGCCGCATCATCCTGTCCTCTTCCTATACCTGGACCGTGCGCATCTACAGCGGACCCTACCACCTGCTCATCGATGTCTACATGGGAGGCGCGCCCAGCCAGGGCTTTAGCGCCGGCATCCTTGACCTGAGCCCCGATCCGCAGGACTGCCACAGCCTTTACGTTTACGGCACCGGCCCATATGACACCTCGGACTTCAACGACAACACCGACAACGCAGACAGCGCGTTCATAAAGGCTGGGACAAGCGCGGCCGGGCACACCAACTGCGTAGCTCTGTATGGCGTGGTCGGTAGCGGCGGTGGATTCGGATACAGAACCTTGAGCGGGGCGCGCGTGCACCGCACCAGGGAGTTCTGGACGCAGCAGATAGGCGCGTCCGGCATGTACGGTTATTACCACCACGCGGGAATCGCGTACCAGCAGTTGTGGTGTCCAACGGCAATGTGCAAGGAAGGCAGCAAGCAGTTTGTGCCGATCGACACTGGCAAGCTCGGCGTCTTTCGTGTCATCGGCGCGGCGCCGCGGCCGGAATCTAACTGGGCGGTTTGCGCGAGGATGGCCTGAATGAGCGTGCTGCCCTGCTACAACACCTCGTTCCGTTACCTGAACACTGCCGGAGTCACGGACGTGCAGACGATCATAAACGATCTGTACGCGGAGTTGGTGGCGCATGGAGGCTGGACCTGCACGGTTGGTGGCATCGGGGCATCGCCGACGGAGTTCAAGTCGCCAGCCCGCGCTGATGGGGCATTCTTCACGATCAACCTCACGCGCACGTCCGCCACGCGCCTCTCGTGGATCATCAAGGACCAGTACGGGATCCTGGTCAATAACCAGACCACGACCAAGCAGGACATCGACGCCGGCGGCAGTTCAATCGACTACTTTACCGGTCCGATGCATGTGTGCGTGAACGCGCTGCGGGCCACTCCCGAGACCATGCACTGCGGCATGGCCGAGCAGTCGCCCGAAGGAAGCGACTCCATTCCATATGCGGTTATCTGGGCGCACCGGGGGCCGAGGAATGACGCGGGCACGCTGGCGGCGGACCGCTATTGGAATACTGTCTTTCTGAGGCTTAATGCCGCGACTACGTACTACGCTTCTGCAACTAACTCAATCATGAGGGGCAGGCTGACCAGCGCGCGCACGCGCAGCCAGACGATCGCCGGCACCTGGCAGTTCTTTCCATTGGAGTTCCTGGACTACTCCAACTACACCTGGATGGGCCGCGCCGCCCAGTGCGTGCTTGTGGACCAGTCGCAGTTTGCCCCGGGCGCCGAGATCACGGTGCCCTTGGGCGGCGCTGCCACGGGCGTTTTCAAGGTGGATGGCTGCCTGGCGACTTCCGGGTTGAGAACGGCATGGAGGAGAGGCTAGATGGCAGCCCCAACCTTCCTGTCGTCGAGCTTCGCCTATTTTGAGCGGCAGGGCGTGAGCGACGTGCAGACGATCATGGATGACATCGACCACCAGGTGAAAAACCACACGACGCCGGCGTGGACAAACCCGGGCGCGGGCCTCTACAAGTCGCCGGTGGATTCGAGCGGGCGATTCTTCGACGTGCTGTTGACGAGAATTACACAGTACAAGCTCGAGTGGCGCGTGCGCGACTACAACGCGAACACGATTTGCACCAGGCGCATTAACCTGCCATCGACCAACACATGGACCGTGCACCTGTGGTTCGGCGAAAACCACCTGGAGGTTGGTGTCGATTGCGGATCGGCGGTGCCGGAGTTCCTGACGGCTGGACTGCTCGACTGCTCGCCGGATTCGCAAAGCTCTCACACACACAATGTCTATGGCCACGGCAGCCGCACGAATGCCGATGTTGCGGACGGATATGCCACCGTCGCCTATGCGATCATGTGGGACGGCGGTGCCGCCGGCGCAGCCTACACAATCCGCCTGCAGGCCTTCTGCCCCCAGTCATACGGGCAGGCCGCCGTGCTAACTATGAATGGCGCGCGGATGTACCGCGAAGCGGCATATTTCGCCCTGGCGACGGGCGAAGCGACAAACCACAAGATCGCCGGCAGGCGCTACCACACACTCATTTGCGATGCCAACCTGCCGCACTTCTCCCGGATCACGGTGCCGATCGACCTCGGCGTGTCAGGCACTTTTATGGTGACGGGCCAGGCCGCAAGTGGGGGCCAGAGGCTCTGCATGAGGATTGCGTAGCGGTGCGGCTCCAGATCAAGAAGCTCTCGGAAACGCGCCTCGATGAAGGACTGGCGACGACCGTCAATGCAGCCAGCGCCTCGAACATGATGGCCGAGTTTGCGGCGATCGAAAAAACGGAGTGCATGTTCGAGTTTGCCTCGCTGAACAAGCTCGAACAGAGCATCGACCTTTGGAACCTGCGCATCCGCACCTGGGACACCCAGCACGAGCACTGGGGCACAAGCAAGCCCCCGGAAGACTTCCCGGCGCCCGAATGCATCAACCTGCTTCACGCGGAAACGCAGTGGTACCAGGTCACGCTGATCGGCGCGGCCAACAAGGCAAACTGCGACATCTCGGCAAGCGCGACCAGCGTGAACGTCTATGACGGCATGAACGGCCCCCCGCCGGGGAACATCTCGCCTCCTGGCGGCGGCGTGATCATGATGACGGATGAGCATGCGCATTACGGGAGCCGCGGCGCTACCAGTTACAGCCAGCTCGTGCGCGGCTGGGACAACACGGTGCCTGCCTCGCATTACGGCCACGACATGGGCGCGCAGAGCCCCGGCCCTCCCCCGATTCCGCCGGACACGAGGCATGACCCGGTTTTCATGAAGAAGTTCAGCACCTCGCTGACGCACTTCATTTCGATGGCGAGCGAACAGACCGTAATGCTGCCGCGGCCGCTCAATTACTCGCCTTCCGGGTCCCGCAGCGGCATCTTCATGCCGATCATCCTTCGTTACCTTGCGGACAGGCGGATCTCAAAGACGCTGAGCACAGTGCGACGCCGGACCCTGGGGACACCGGCATAAGCAGGGCGATGACCTATACGCTGGAGGGCATGGAGTGGGAGAAGTGGGAAAACTGATACTTGAGGGCGCGGCCGGCGCCTTGATCGAAATCGTGATCCTGGTGGTGACCGGAGTGGTTCTCCTGGATCGCGTCAAAAACCTGACCCGGGACCTCAATACGAGGGTGGGCGCATTGGAGCACTGGCGCGACGAGCACATATCGAGCACCCAGCCGCACGCAGTCTGCATCCTCGAGGACCGCAGGAAGCTCGATGAGCACGAACGTCTGGAAAGGATCGAACGCAAGATTGACCGCCTCGAAGAGCGAATCGATGCCCTGACCGAGAAGATCCATGAGCGAAACTGAGATCCTGCGGTTCATCAGGGAGACCTATGGCGGGATGATCGCCGACGCTGCCTTGAAGCACCGCCACCGGCCCGAGGTCCTCGCCGGGATCATCATGCGTGAAACGCAGGGCGGCCTGTCCTCTTTGCTCGATCAGCCGGGGCCGGAGGGCCGCGGCGACCGCGATAAGGAAGGCCGATACCATGGCCACGGCTTATGTCAGATCGACGACCGCTCCTTCCCGGAATTCTGCGCTGGCCCGGACTGGAAGGATCCCACGAAAAACATAGAAATGGGTGCCTGGGTGCTTGCCCGGAAGCGCGCCTTCCTCGCGGCAAGAACACTCAGCTTAACGCTCCCGTTAGATGATCTCGAAAGGGCTGCGATTGCGGCATACAACGCAGGCGAGGGCCGGGTTCTCAAAGTCATCGAGCAGGGCCTTGACGTCGATATCCGCACCGCGCACGGCAACTACTCCCGCGAGGTTCTGCGATTCGCGGACCTGTATCTGAAACTGGAGGTTTGAGACATGGATTGGCACGATTGGCTACGCAACGACAAAACGCTGCTTGCGCTGCTGATGATGGCCTTCATCGCTGTCTGGTGCTTCACACGCTACGATAAACTCCTCGATATTGTCACGACGCTGGAGGGCGCCCTCATCGCCCTGATCACGGGCCAGGTGCTGCGACGGGGAAACGGAACCGGCACGAGCACCCAGGACCAACCCAAGTGAAGAAGTTCACTGATTGCCTGAAATGCCTTTGCCTGTTGGCAGCGGCTTTCGCCCTGGTCGAAGCCGGCCTGGCATTCCGGAATATCGGACGGGCTTCTTCAGCGGCTATGACAACGGTCGACAATGTCGCCGAAGAGATGGAGAAGACCGCGGCTGTGGTTTCGGAATACGCTCGATACCAGACGCAGCAGCTCCAGGATCCCCGCAACCGAAAGGCGCTCGACGCCGGCATCCAGGCCCTTGCCGTGTTCAACGGCACCGGCAGGCTCATCAACCGGCAGGTGATCCCCCGGGCGATGGAGGTACTTGACAGCCTATCGAATGCTACGGCCTCCCTCGACCGGGCAATCCAGGCAACGGACCAATCAGTAAACGGCGACCTGCTCCCGGAATCTAAGCGGTTGCTTGCCGGAACCACCGATGCCGTTGCATCCACCCGGAAATCAGTCGACGAGACCACGGCACTGATCCTCCAGGCCGGCAACGATATCCACACGATCCTTTCGGATCCAGCCCTGAAATCCATCCTGGTCGAAACCCGGGAGATCGCGACGCATGCCGACGGCATCGCATCGAACCTCGAGGAGGCATCCAAGCGGATGCCCCTTATCGCCGCTGATGTCGAGCGAATCGCCGCGACCAGTTCCCGTTATCGCAAGGCAATTTTGTTGAGTCAAATCCTGTCCGCCCTCGCGCGGGCATTCTTCTAGGAGAAAACATGATCAATCTGTTGAAGCGCATCGGCGGCACCCTGAAGGACGCCGTGGTTCAAATTTTCGGCCTACAGGTAGTTTTCGGCCCCGGAACCGGGGAAATCAAGAAGGCAGCTATCATGGATTTCCTGAAGAACGCGATCGGTGTCGGCGAGCTGGCCCTCGGCCGTGACATCGTCGATGAGGCGGAATTTATTGCTGGCCTTGACCAGGCGGCTGAAGGTGTGTTGCGCTCCCTTAAGGCCACCAACCTGTGGCAAAAGACTTTTGGTGCGAACAAGCCTGCGTAACGGAATCGCATGATCTTCGAGCGACCGACATGGTCGCCAACTGGACCCGATACCTGGCAATGCCCCCAGAAATCCGATCCCTTCCCCTGTTCGCCGCCAAGCTTGCGCGTCAGGTCTAAGTCAAAGTGCCACTCTATCTTAGAAAGACGTCGTGTTTGCTGCCTCGGTTAGCCCTGGCAGCCGTGTGCTACACTAAAATGATCACAGGGTTCGATCCGACGGAAGGGCATCCCCTCTGCCGGAAAGGACTCTTGGTTGTAAAAGCGCATGCCGATCTGTAAGATGGCGGTTTCAAAATTCTGATTGGCACTTGCGCTGCCCAGGTGGCCCGATGGATTCTCTAACGCCCTCGAAGTTTGTCGAGTGGGCGGTTTGGTATGCTGAACAGTACGGTGCAAACCTTACTCCCATTCGCATAGTAAAATTCCTTTATCTGCTCGATCTCTATTACGCACGCCAGAGCGGCGGAAAGATTTTGACCGGATGGCGGTGGAGGTTCATACACTATGGACCTTTCTGCGGCGAGGCGCTGGATGCAATTTCGGAGGCTGAAACGGCAGGGCTCATTGCTGGCCAAGTGTTTTCAAGCAGATTTGACAAAGACGGCAGATATTATCGGCACTCCGGAGAAGAAGCGCCCGAGGAGATTCCAGACCTTTTGCCTCAATACGTCTGCAGCGAAATCAAGCATGCAGTTAAACTGTGGGCAGATGATACGTACGGATTGCTCAACTTCGTCTACTTCAACACGGAGCCTATGATTTCTGCACTCCCTGCTCAGACGCTAGACTTCTCTTCGGCAGAGAAACCCCTTGTCGAAAAGCCAATCGCGATGATCCCCCTCTCCAAAAAGAAGCTAAAGAAAGCCAATGAGTTATTGGGGAAATTGCGCGCTGCGCAGCAGCGACAGCTTGCACGAAATGACGAGATTGCCAGCAAGGGCCTTCAAGATGCAGCTTATCTTGAGGCACTTCGCGCTCTTGAAGATACAGAGACCCTCATTTCTTTCAGTGGCACTCTTGATCTCACCTCCTAGGCGGCGATGGGAATAACTCAGATAATCGATCCCTTTTACAGAAACCTCGATCCACAGTCCTTCAGAAAGCAATTCCAAAATGGTCAGATTGCGTGGGTGCCCGCTGCATTTTCCGTGGGACTCCCTATGGTCATGGAGGTCGAGCGAGACACCCCCCAAGATCACTTCGCATCGAGATTCAAAATACGTCCAATGCTGGATACGGATTTTCGAAAGCGCAGTAAATTACCAATAAAACTGCTGAACCTTGGGGAGACAGAGGAGCTCATTGTAAGCCGGAGCAAACTCCGCCCTGCACTCGTCTTTTTGGCTTCTCCGAGCGTGTTCCCTGATTTGACCAAGGATCTCAAGAAGTTCGGCAAAGGATATCTGGAAGAAGACTGCGTGGCTGTGATTCCGCTATATAGTATTCAAAAGTTCGACAACGACACAGGATTTCCCGCTGTTATGATCGCCAGAATCAAGGCGCTCATGTACAACCAGTTTTTCTTCTGTCCAAAGCGGATTTCCGCCCTTCCCTACGACAGTCTCGCGAGGTTGGACAGGTTGTTTTTCATGCGACCAATCCATCCTGCGTTTCAACCAACCGATCTTGCCCTATCCGATGATTGCCTGCTGCTATTGAGTGTGATGCTGAGGCGATTTCTCAGGGTTGGCGGTTCAAGGGAGGAAGAGGAAGCCTTTTTGGCATTCAAAGAGCTGGCGTTGGAAACCCTGCCACCCGAGGCGAAACCTCCGGCGGATGCCACGTGATAACCTCAGAGGCTACCTATTTGATCGCTCCTAAGCCTTTGGATAGATCCCCTCATTCCCTTCGCCCTGCAAAGTCCTAAACGAATTCTTTTAACGCGACATCCCTCGTGTACCGCCTTGATCCACACACCGCCTCGCTTCTCGTTAACTGCTTGGAATGCACGCTGGAAAACGATACCCTCACGACTTGTCGCGATGTGAGCCGTTTCCCAATCGCTACGTGCTAGCGCTTTCGTTTCTACAAATGAGATTTGGAAGGGCCAGTAGCTTTGTTTTTCAGAAATTTCCTGCGGCCAGAAATGTTTTTGGTCGACTTTGGTTTTTGCCACTACACCATAACCAATCAGCCCCTTGACCGGCGCCATTGCATAGAAAAAAACAGTATCACCCGGTTCAACCTGCCCCCACGCCTTGCTATGGCGCGGTGTGACTCCCCAGACCTTCTTCTTAATTCCGATCTCCCAATTGTCCGCTGGCCCAATCGCAAGCCAATAGCTCATAGCTCCTCCTCCGGCGATCGATTTCTTCCGAAACTTGTTCGCTGCCACCTTTCCTGCTCAGTTCCCGTACAACCAAACCGCGCATGCAGACTGCAATTTGAAGCCAGTAATGAGGTGAAACCGCTGAACGAGGTGTGCCACAGCCGTTGTCAGGGCTCTGGTAGTAAGTCGCTCAGCGCCTTCAGCTTGACTACGTCGAATACTGATTGATTGACGCGGAGGTAGCGCCATGCGGTCCCTGTCGCCTCGGTGATGCGCTCGCACCACTCGCTTATCGCCTCATCCTTGGCTGCCGTGCCCTCCCACACCCGACCCTTCGTCTCGATGATCCAGTTGACCTCGCCGGCCTTGGTTTTCTGCACTACCAGCCAATCAGGATGATAGAAGCCAACCGCACCACTGGGTTTGAGGTAGTCAACGCGGAACTGAGTGCCGGACTCGCCCTGCTCCGTGGTGCCGAGCGCGGCGAAACGCAGCACATCGCCTGCCTTGTTGTCGAGGAACTCGGCGAAACGGCGTTCGAAGTCGTTGTAGGTGGCCACGTAGTTAAAGACAGTCTTCTTCGCGACGAGCGGCGGGGGCAAGTTTCTTCGCCAGCTAAAGTGCTTGGTCTCGGACAGCCTGTAGTCCGCCCGCTCGAACTCGATGGCACGGCGGTCGATGGTCAGCTCGGCGATCTTTCGGGCGAGGTACTTGGCGATGCCTTCTTGGATCTCCAGCCGCGAGAGGTGGGATCGCAGCGCGTCGCTCTCCATGTCGACCTCCCGGCCGAAGCAACGGGTGGCAACGTAGTCCCGCACTGCCGGGTACAGCTCGGCGAAACGATTCGGGAGCTTGGCTCGGTCGATGACCTTGTTGGTGATGGAACCCAGTAGTTGCTGGGGCGGCGGGAGCTCGCCCGTGCCGATTTCGGCCTGATGAACCTCCGTCTCCGTTGTCGCGAATTCGAGCTTTAGTCGGACCCGATACACCTCCGCGAGCTCTTCCTGCTCGAACACGGGCTTGAGCAACGCGACATCGAGATCCGATAACTTGCGGATGTCGTGCACCAGCCTCGGTTTGGTGATGGGGATCGCGATATCGTAGGCAAGACGCTCCTGCACCGGCTCGATGATGATCGGCCTGGGAGGATCGGTCTTGGTCGTCGTAACTCCGACGCCTTCGGCTTCAAGCTGAGTGCGTAGGACGTTTAGTAGGTTGCGGGTGCCAAGCACCTCCAGAGTCTGTGTCCGGTCCGGGCTAACGTGCGGCATAAGTCGCAACCCGCGACCGATGACCTGTTCGGGCAAGATCTCGGCTTTGGCGGTGAAAGGCCGCAGACCGAGCACCACGGTTACATTCTTTACATCCCACCCCTCGCGCAACATCATCACGCTGACGATGGCCTTGGTCTTGTTCTCGGGCTTGTCGATGTCGCGAGCCGCTTCGCGCGCTTTGTCGAGGTCGCCCTTGGTGATCTCGCCCTCGGAGTCAGTGTGAATTACAAGGACTTCCGCCTCCTTAAAGCCGAACTCCTTGGTCTTCCAGAGGTATTCACCGAGTGCGTCGGCGTAGACGTTCTTCTCAGCCATGATGAAGAGCACGGGCTTGGTGTCGAGCTTCTTATATACGCCCCAGTGGTCTTTCCAGCGCTGGACGGCAGCTCGCAGCCAGTAGCCGTACTTTTCTGCGACGTTGTCCTCGGTGACATTCTCGGGGTCCTCCGAAGGCCGCTTGGGATCATTCTCCTTGGTGACGATCAGTGGCGCCTTGACGATGCGGTCCTCCACCGCTTGGGCAAGCGGATAGTCGCAGACCGTCCAGGGGAAGTACATCCCGTTCTGGTCCTTGGGCGTGGCGGAGAAGTCGAGCCAGAGACCTAGGCCCTTGGGGAGGGTTTCGTGAAGAGCGAGAAGCGACTGGCTCCACTTGAGGTCCTCGTCGTGGACATGGTGTGCCTCGTCGTTCATGACGACAAGATCCTTGAGCGACTTGATGCGCTCTAGCATGGAGCGCTGGGTGGCCGCCAGGTCCTTGGCCGGTTTCCTGCCGAGCAGCGCGTCCACCGCGTTCTGCGGTGTCCACTCCTTGTCGCGGGACTCGTAGAGCTGATGGATGTTGGTGAGGAAGAGGTTGCCCGAGCCGTCCGGCTCGGTGGCCTCACCGCGCAAGATCACCTTTGGCTCGAACGGCCGCCACTCTGGGGGAACAAGCGGCAGCTGCCTAAAGATGTTATTGCTGGCGAAGTCCTTCTCCAGTCGCTGGTAGACGATGACGTTCGGCGCGACAATCAGGAAATTGGTTGAAAGCTTCGATCCGGGCACGCGCTTCTTGTGGAAGTGCGACCAGATCACCGCCATCGCGATCACCCAAGTCTTGCCCGAGCCGGTGGCCATTTTGAATGCGAAGCGCTGCAGGTCTTCCGGCGGCAGGTCCTGCACGCCCTCGCCATCAAGCTCCGGCACGTAGCGGCGGATCTGCCGCTTGCCGTCCATGGTAGTCTGAAACTCGATGTTCTTCGAAAGTAGGTCCTTCTGGTAAATCGTGGCATGAGACTGGATCAGGTTCTGTGCGTCGCACTCTCGGGCGATCTCGACCAGCCAGACAAGCGTCTCGATGGCCTCTCGCTGGCAGAAGTAGTATCGGAAAGGGATCGGAAAGTCCGCTACCTCGTGATCTTCGTCGAACCAGTATTCAAACAGCCGCCGGGTCACGTCCGACGCGCCAGGGTAGCCCTGCTCCCGCCATGCGTCCACTGCCGCACGGATTTTTGGCACCAGCAGCAGGAGGCTCGGACGTCGGCCCGAGGTGTCCTCCCGCCATCCCGTCGGGGCCGCATCGTCCTTCATAAGGAATGAGATTGGTTTTTCCCACGGACGTCGGCCGGGGATCTCGGGCAGGTCTTTGTCGTATGCGATGACTGCTTTGGCCATGGCTACTTCACCTCCACGTCGAAGGCTTGCGAGGTGTCGTTTCCGAAGATGTCGATTACTTTTACGAGAATGCGGTACTTGCCTGGCTTCTCGTAGGTGTGTGGGTCGCAACTGATCGAGAGTTGGCGCTCCTTGCGTGTACGGTAGGCGACCCAGCCTTGCATGAAAGTGTCGTTCTGGAAATCCCAGTCCACCGCCCAGTAGTCGATGTAGTCCGACCACTTCTTCACTTTGCTGCGGACCTCTTCAGGGATCAGGTCGGTATTGGGGATGACGAAGTCCCTAAGGGCCACCTGCGCGGTGAGCTTCTTCGGCTGCTTAATCTCGGCCTCCAGGTAGGCCAGCTCGAAGAAGTGGACCTCGCCCTTGGCGGTAGCCTGCTGCTCCATTACCTCACGCGGGATGATGAGGAGCAGCAACTTCACGCCCTTCTTCTTGGCGGCCTCGACCATCAGGTCGTAAAGCCCCATCTCCCACTCCCAGCCGAGGATGTGCAGCTCACCCTGCTTGAGCTTCGCACACTCCTCCACGGCTGTATCGATCTCGGAGATCGTTACGGGTGCGTCCACCGCGCCGATGTGAACCATTGCCTTGCCCTTTTTGCCGTGCAATTGCGCCAAGCCAGCCACCGGCTGAGCACCGTAGAGCTTGAGGATGAAGGCGAGGTACTCGTAGAGCGCCTGTTCGGCGAGCGGTTTGCCCTTCGCCTCGCCAAAGGTCACGCCCTGCCAGTACTGCCGTTCGTACTTTCCGAGGTTCAGTACTTCGAAAGGCTTACAGTTTTGTTCGTCTAGTAAACGCTTCCGCGTCAGATGAGTCGACCACCTGGAGAGATCGATGCCAATCCAGCGCATTTTCTGGCGCTCTGCCGCGATGAGGGACGACCCCGAGCCGACAAATGCATCGAGGAACAAGCCTTCCGGCTTTCCCGCAACCTGAAGAACTCTCTCTATCAGGTCGACAGGTTTCTGCGTTTGGAAATGAACCCACTCGCCCTTGTTCGCAGGCTGAAGACACCGAATTCGCCAAACATTATCGACCTGACGCTCGGTGCTTTCGTATGTGATAGTCTTGCCGGATTCATCTTTGTCATTGACGATCTTCCCACCGATAAAGCTGTACTTTAGCTTCTTTACCGGCTTTTCTCTTGGCTCAGATAGTGTGTGGTAAGTAAAGTTAGCGCTCCGATCTCGCAAGTAGTACAGGATTTGATCAAATGCTTTTGGGATGCACTTCTTCCGTGCGCCGTGGAGCTTGTTGTAGTAATACCAAGCAATTTCGTTCTGGAAGTTCTCTTCTCCGAAGATTTCGTCCATTAGGCATTTCACGTAGGGTCCTGTGTGCGCATCGAGATGGACGAAGATGGACCCAGTCTCAGCAAGTAGATCGCGAAGCAAAACCAAGCGATCTCTGATCATCTGTAGGTAGCTCGTATAACCGTCGCCCCAAGTATCCCGATAGGCTTTCTCCTCGATGATACTCGGTTCCTTTCCGGGCATAGCGTCATCGTCTCCTCCTACCATCGTTCTGAAGCTGAAATCTGCTCCAGTATCGAAAGGTGGGTCAATGTAAATGAGGTCGATTTTGCCTGCGAACTTCTCCAGCAGTGACCCCATTACTAGCAGGTTTTCTCCCCAAATGAGCTTGTTCCGCCAACCCGCCTCGAAGGTGTCGCCCTCCTTGCCGTCGTAGACATCGAAGAGACCGCCCTGAACGCCACCCTTCTTCGCCTCGCGCGTAGCGCGGCTCTCGTTGACGGTCTCGATAACCTGGAAGGGCAGGTTCACCCGCGGCACTTCCTTGCCCGTACCGTCTTCGTTGTACTTGCCGGGCCAAACAAGTTCGGTTTTTTTGATATCGATTTTTGCCATAGGTTACTCACCTTCCTGTGAAACGGGTGTGGCCTCAGCCGCAGCACGCCAGCCGTCGTCGAACATAAAGTGGTTTGCCTTCAGGGCAGGGTTCTGAATGCGGTGTAACTGGAAAGAGTCACTCTCTGCTCGTTCGACGGCGTAGAGCCAGAACGAGTCGCCGAGATCCAACGCCTTGTCAAACTGCGGACGGGATAAGACGGCATATGTGTCGCTCCACTTTCCGGAGAACGACTTCACCTCAATATAGCGCACTACCTTTCCGGTGCCGTCGCAGGATTCCACATCGTACCCCGGATTCTTGTGCGGCATCTCCGTTGGTGTGCGGCCCGCCGCGCGTTCGAAGTCCAGGACTCGCAGAATCCCGGCTTGGTCTACGGCGGACCGGCCGTCCTGCTGCGCGTCTGAATTGGGGGTTGCCTCAAATGGCCGAACTTCCGGTGCTGGGACGTAGCTCCTGAGCACAGGTCGACCCTTCTTCCTGCCCACTTTGCGTGACGCGCCATCGCGGAGCCGATCGCTAGTGCTGGAGGGTTCGGTGTCCGGAGAGGAGATCGGTGGCGTCGGTGGTGGTGTGTTGCCGCCGAGAAGCCGCTTGATGGCTTCCTCGGGAGTGAGCGTCACAGCTCCCTCAGTCTCATCTACTGGCGCTGTGGCCGGAGGGATTTCCGTTCCGACCGGCGTCCCGGTGCCCAACGTATCAACGGCCTCGTCCGTGGAAGTCGGTTCCGCTACGGACGTGTCCAACCTTGCAAAACCGAGCTCGTCCAATGTGGCTGCAGCTTCGTCCACAGATTCCGCGGCAAGCGCCTCCTTGAAGCCAGCCGCAAATCGTCCGGGGTCTTCCTCCGGGAACAATGCTGTGGCCAGCTCGCGCGCGATCGCTGCCCACGAAAGCGCGCCGTTGCCCTTGGTAAACAACAATGTTTCTCGCTCGGCTTGGTAGATGGCAGGAACAGGTTCTGAGGCACTTTGCAGTTCCCGATTGAAGGCCTGTAGTCGATACCTGATGGCGATCGCCGCGGCCGCCTGGCACTGAATGGCCTCCAGGCGCCTCAGAATCGCGGCCGTGTCATTTCCCAGGCTGTAGGCTTCCAGCACACGACCGATCTGATTGGTGCGGGCCCGGAGTCGTTCGCTCATCGCCGGATCGTCGACTGGGTCGACGCACTCCAGCAACTCAACCTGCACGGCGGTTCCGAGTGCTCGTACTCCCGCCTCGTCCAAGGCGCGGCCAGTGCCGATCGGTCGTTGGATTACATTGTTCGTGAGGAACGCGCCAAACTTCGCTGCGAGGCCTGCCCTGTTCTCAAAGAACATCCACTCGGGCAGATTGAGCACATGGCTGTCCGCGGGAACGCACTTCATTGACCGTAGTTCCCTTATCGGCTCCGTTGGTGCCGTGCCCTCTTCGAGAGCCCGGCCGATGACTCGCCAACACGCCATGAGTACAGCGTACGCTTCATCGTCCAGGGGACTATTCTGCGACCCGAAGTCCCCCGCTATCTCTCGTAGGACGCTAAGGCAATCTTCCCAGGACGGCGTCTCGCGTACGCCGAGTTGCTCAAGAAACCGTCCGTAACTGCGAAGATCCTCCCCGAGCCGCCGTCGGTAACGGCCGAAGGGGTGCTCGCCCCAGAACACCTCCTTCGCCGAGCGATAGGCCTCTCCAAGCCACAGGCACTTCTGACCCTTCAACTGATTGAGCGCTGCCTCTCCTACTTTGTCGTTCAGGTAACGGTAGACCTCAGTATTCACAGGGATCTGCCTGGCTGCGTGATGAAGTAGGTGCTTAACCACAAGGTTGGCTGTCGGCGTGAGATGGACACCGAGGAACTCCAGAAGGGGTCGGCTCGCGTTCTGAACGGTCGCCGGGAGATCCACGAACACGGCCTGACTCTCGAAAAGGTAGGCCTGATATGTGGCGTGCAGCTCGCTCGGAGAATACCAGCGATCGGTCTGCCCACGTGCCGGAAGCCACCGGCTGCTCCGCAATGGCGTAAGCTCCGGAACGTCATCGCCGTTTTCCACACGAGTCCCAAGATGCGCCACGATCTTCTGGACCTGTTGAGCAAATGTCGGGGAGTACGTTTTAGAAGAGATGCCCTGTACAGTTGTGACGACATCTTCAAGTCGCGGCTTGCTCGCAACACCCAACCATTCGTAAAGGTCTCGGACCGCGACTTCGTGCCCTTCGGGCAGCGCCGCAAGCTTGGCGACACTGCCCAGACAATCTCGCACGGCGCTGTTATCGAAGTGGCACTCCTGAGCCTTTCGAAAGATCCCATCCGCGCATTCCACCAACGCCGTTTCCGCGAGTGCGATACGGGCTGCTTTGCTGTCCTTCAGCTCGCCAAGGTGACTGGCTAGGAGCAACGCCGCCGCCCGGCGCTTGGTCTCCGGGATTTCCTCTCGTTTAAGTGCTTCAGGCAGGCGAGAAGTCGCATACGTGAGGAAGTCCAACTCAGGCATTCCAAGGTCTTTCAGAAACTCCCGGCGCCCGCCAAGAGCGTCGACATCAACGAGTTCTGCCAGTCCGAGTGGATCGCTGAAGTTCCCCGGAAGCGCCATCTTGCCAAGTGGGCGGAGGCTGCCTGCAGTCGGGAAAAGCGGCAGAGCTCCCAGTCTGGTTTTCAATCGGGGATCCGAGAGGATCTCCTGACGTCGGTTCTCCAACCACTCGAACAGATGCTGCAAAGGCAACTCACCTTGTTGCCAGACTCGGCCAGGCTCTTGAGCTCCTCTGCCCAGGGCCGCCACGGCTGCGGCGGCATTGAAAGGTTGGCATAGGTGAGCGAGCGGCGAGAACGAGGGTTCGCTCGCTACAAAGGGAATACCCAAATCCAGGGGCTCGAACAGGACTACCGTCGCATCGTCCGCCGCGTAAACGTCTCCGCACGGCCAGAAGGCACCGTCCCGCCCGGGGGCCAAAGCAACTTCACGCACTCGATGTTCGTCCTCCGCCTTCGCTTTTGGGGTGCGTTGCTGCCGTTGTAGCAGAATCGCGACCTCTTTCCACAACGCCTCGCGGCCCGTCTTTGTTTCCAGACCGGGGGGTAGCGCCTCCGGTACTGTACGGCGGATCAACCCACGCTCCACTAGTGCTTGGCAGAGCTTGCTTACGCTGAGGAGCGGAATCCCGATGGCTTCCGATCTCAGCAGCCCCTGATAAGGGCGAAGATCCTCATGGACAACTTTCAGGCCTAGGGCTTCCAGAACGCAAAGGGAGTCTGCCTCTTCTTTTTGAAGCAGAAGACAAGCACTGGCGGGAGTCGCCCAGTCACCTATAGTAGTTTGAATGGTAGGGGAGTTGGAAAGCCGGCACGCGGCTTCTGTCCAAAAATCGGCCAGAGTGGGCTCAGCCCGTCCTTGTTGGCTTCTCTCAGCGGCTTCTTTGAGCCTTGAAACGAAACGCCAGAAGCACTGAGCACCAAGCAGGCGCGACAGTCTTATGACGGCATTGCCGATCGCGCGCGCTGCAGCTCGTAATGCTTCCCTATTCCACTCAGACTGGTAATCCCCTGCGAGGATCACCCCCTTTCGGTCATTGGCCGTGAAGAAGTCCGCATTTATGTGAAAAGGGAGGCCCTCATCCTGCTCGGTTGGCAGACATGCGCAGAGCAACCCGCTCTCTTCTGCCGTAGCTGGAATCGCAATTGTTACAAGCGAGGAGCGCTTGGGCTCGATGCGGTCGAGGTGTTTCTGACGCAGCTTACCAGCCTCCTCCGAGAAGTTACCGCGAACCACATGCCAGACGCGATCATTCTTCGGCTCGCCATCACTCAAAATGAGGCTATTCTCATAGTCCAACCGCTCGAACCTGCGGAGCAAGCGCCCATCACACCGGGTTTCGATTGCTCGCAGCCGTTTGAGAAACAGCATTGCCACGGGCAGCGTCTGCTGCAAATCCTCGATCATTAGCCGCGGACTGTCGAGTGATACTGCTTCGGCCTGGAGTGCCTTTCGAAGTGTCGAATCAGGGTTCTTAGCCCAAGGGAGGATGAAACGTGTGCCCGGAGAATCGGGAGCAGAACATTTGGGACACCCAGGGCACACTTCGATACGTTGATCCTCCTGCCTGTCTTCGTTCAGTATCCAGTGACGCCTGGCTGAGATTAGTTCCGGACGGTCCGTGATTTGGTACACGGCGATGAAGCCAATGCCGAAAGCGCCCGTCGTGCCGGATTCGCCGCGCTTGTCTCCAGATGCGACGTGGCGAAGGCGGTGGAAATCACACCTGTGTTGACGGGCTGCGTCCAGTTTCCACGGGCATTCCGAACTCTCGATCTGATGGCAGTCACTAAAGACGCCATCATTATCCACGACGAGTGCATCGTCGCGCACGTCGAAGATCATCGAAGTGGCGTCCACAGCATCGTCCGCGTTCTGGATGAGCTCGTGCGCGAGGGTGCGGTAACCCTGAAGGTCGCGCAGTTTCGCGCCGAGGTCACCGAGGTAGTCAATACCGCGCGATAGGAACGTCACAGAGCTCACTTGAGAACCCCCTCCGCCAAACACAAGTTCCGCAGATCGCACTCCTTGCAGATTGCCGACTCAGGAAGTATTTTCACCGCGAACGCGCCCGCCTGGATGCGGCTAACTGTCTCATCGAAATGACGCCCCGCCTCCTCAACGCGCTTTGGATCGTAGGGCAAAACCATCAGCGCATCTTGCTTATCACGCTCGGAAGTCCAGTAAAGAAGCAGCCGATCAACGTGTCTCCCATGTCGTCGCTCCAGGATGTGTGCATAGGTGCAGAGCTGTCGCTCATATGCGGCGATCAGATCCCGCCTGTCCTTGGGCCGCGGTGACGTCTTGAAATCCAGCAACTCCAGCTTGCCGTCCCCTCCAAGCAGAAGATCTACCTTGCCTGCAAGGATGTAACCATCCTTTTCGATCGAAACGTCCACTTCAGTCTGAATCACGCGGCGCATCTCCGGTTGATTCTGGCAAAAGTAGTTCATCACCTGACCAAATCCGGCTTCCCTCGCCGTGTCGCCGATGGGACGCACATCACTCAGGCAAAGGAATCGGAAGGTCCGGTCAAAAAGCTCCCGGATGCGAGGCTCGTCTAGAGTGTCAAGTCTGCCGTCAAGTGCTATGCGGTGGATTTCCTCAATAGTTTGGTGCACGAGCAATCCGAAAAAAATGACCGCCGAGCGGGAGGGCGTGAAGTCGTACTCGCGGAAGAACTGATACTGGCGCGGGCAAGTCTCGTATATCCTGAGGTCGCCTGTAAAGCTGTAGGTCTTTTTAACTGGCATTCGGTCATGCAGCGCGAAGCGTTGGGCCGCAAGGAGGTCCTTCTGCACGTAGGGCCACTGTGGAAGGCCCTGCCAGATGGGTGCGAAGTGATCTTTAGGCGGCTCGGAGGCGGTAAGTACTAGCACGTTTTGGGGTCGGGAGAAGGCGACGTAGTGCAGGCGCATTCGGTCAAACAACGTGATGCGAGCTTCAGGCTCGAACGGCAGCCGGTGATAGAAGGGGCCGAGGTCGCGATCGATCTGCTTTTGGCTCGATAGCTGGGTCGACAAAGAACCAACCACGACGACCGGAAATTCCAGCCCCTTGGCTTGATGGATCGTCATTACCTGCACGTAACCCTTGGGAAAGGGCCGGTCGGGGTCCTCGTACTCGTTGATGCCGCCGTCGTAAAGCAACCGCAGGAAACTGTTGAAAAGGTGGAAGCGCAGGAACTCGCGATTCCTGTGCGTGACCACCGTATAGTGGTAGTAGTTCTGAAAGACGTTCAGGAGCTCAGAGAAGATCGCGAGGTTCCGGGCTGAGTTTTCCTCCTTGAGTGCCGCGACAAAGGGTTGGAGCGCGAGCAACCGGTAGAGGTAGTCCGCAGGGCGAAGGTCGAGGGCTTCACCTTCCTTGAGACGCGCGATCTCATCGGTCCATTCGCGGAGCACGCTGGAGAGAGGATGAGGCGCTGCAAAGCGACGTCCCAGTTCAACGATCGCACTGTCCACGTAAGTTGCGAGTTCCGCCACAGCGCCGGCGACTTGGCCGCGCCCCGCGCCGTGCCATCCAAAGAGGACGGCGAAGCAGCCGACCATGTCACGGATCACGTCGCTTTCGAAGTAGGCCCGTGCACGAGGACAGAACGCCGGGATGCCGTGCGCCGCCAGGGCGGCCAAGTAAGAGCCACTGTGGTCCTGTCGCACGCTGTGCAGCAAAAGCGCTACCTGACTGAAGTCTGCAATGATTGCGTTCTTCATGAGGAACTCGACCAGGTCTGCGAACCGTGTGGCCTCGTCGCGACGGTTACTACCCCAGATAGCGATGACTGCGGGGTAGGCAGGGTGTGTGGAGGCTTCGTTGGCTGTGATGGTTTTGTCGTAGCGGAAGGGCGTGCCCGCCGGGTTCGACCAGTCGGCCGAAGACATCCAACGATCGTACCGCTCGACGATCGCACGGTGCGAGCGGTAATTGGTTGTGAGCTTGATCACGGTGCAGCCAGGCATGCGCTGCGGAAACTCCAGGATGTTCCGGACCGTTGCACCCCGGAAGCGATACAGGCTCTGGTCCTCATCGCCCACCACGCACAGGTTGCGCGTCCGCTCCGTTAGCTTCAAGAGTAGCCGCTCCTGCACGTAGTTCGTGTCCTGGTACTCATCCACAAGAACGTATTTAAGCTGTCGCGTGACGGCTTCAGCGGTGCCGGCATCGTCAAGGATGTCGAGAACGGTACGTTGCAGATGAGCAAAGTCGATACGGTTGGCCCCGAGAAGAGCCTTCTGGTAGGCTTGGTAGGCATTCCCGATCGTCGCGAGGAAAGGATCTCCAGAACCGACGAGTTGTGCCGGATCAACAAGTTCCTCTGTGATTTTGTCAAAGTAGCCGCGTACGCCCTCGATCGCGGTCCAGCGGGTCTTCCATTTGCCAAGATAGAGGTCGTTCTTCGCAGGTCCGATGATCGCCTCGAACTGCTCAAAGATGAACAGGAGCTGGGTCAGCTCGTCGAGGGTCTCGTAGTTGTTGCCTAATGCCGTGTGGTGCCGGTGTTGGGTCAGCACGCGATTACAAAGGCTGTGGATGGTGGAAACGGTCAGTTCCGACAAATCGTGGTGGTACCCAACCTTTCGTGCAGCTGCGGCCAACCGGTCGCGCATCTCGAAAGCAGCCTTCACGGTGAAAGTGCAGAGAACGAGTTGCTTCGGCTCTGCCTTTTCAAGAAGCAACAAGTTCAGCGCACGTAGCACAATGCTGTAGGTTTTGCCGGAGCCCGGTCCCGCGATAACCAGCAGTGGCCCGTCGACATGGCCTACGACTTCGCGCTGCGCGTTGCTCAGCTCCGGGTAGTGCTGTGGAATGGCCGGGGCGATGTTCATAGGAGCCCTGCCTTCCGAAAGCTGAAAGACTCGTTCGCCGAGACGATCAAATGGTCGACGATCTTTACTCCGACTGTCTCGGCTGCCAACAAAATGGAGCGAGTGAGTACCTTATCCTGCTCGCTCGGGGTGACCTGACCGTTCGGGTGGTTATGGGCAATCACGAGCGCAGCCGCACCGCGGCGGAGCGCCGACTCGATCACCCGGCGCGGGTAAACGGCCGCACGGTCAATTGTTCCTTCTTGGAGCGTCTCGACACCATCTCGCAGCAGGTGATAGCAGGAGTCGAGGTACCCGACCTGAAACACTTCGTTCTGCAGAGCACCGATGCGCATTCTCCAGAAATCGGCGAGCCGTGAGGCGTCGGCAAGGGAATCCTGATGCTCACCATTCTGCTGGAGGTAGAGAGTCGCAGCCGCCCTGATGATCTTCAGTGCCACCGGTGTCACGGAACCGATGCCCTTGACGGCTTGCAGATCTTCTATCGGAGCGTCGAGGATACCGCGCAGGTTGGCGAACCTGGCAATCAGCGCCTTTGCACTTTGCTTTACGTCCGACCGCGGAATGGCAAGCGTGAGCAGGAGCTCAACGACTTCGTAATCGGCGAAACCATCGAGGCCGGACTTCAGGAAGCGTTTGCGGAGCCGCTGCCGGTGGCCAAGGTTATTGGGAACGCTTTCGCTCATAAAGAAGCACTCGCATAAGTTATGCACGGCGACACACAGCGTAAACCCTGCACTTATCTTGTTTCTCTGGCTCCGCTAGCCCGTCGCTGTCGTTGAAGAACGGGATGGTTTGCACATAATCGGCCTTGAGGTCGAGGTGGTCGCATTTGTGAACTCACTCAGCCATTTGCCACAGCTGGGCTCCGTATCAGACGGTGGCGCCGGTTTCCGTGCCATCAGTCTCTCTCGTTACCTCTGTTGGTGCTATCCTGACCGGCGCCGCCGGCATGAACCCATTCATCGATCTCCGAAAGCTTGAACTTCCAGAGCCTCCCCACCCGGTGAGCTGGCAAGCCCTTGCTCTCGATCCAGCGGTAAACCGAGTCTTTGGCCACACCGAGGTGACGTGCAACTTTGTCAATAGCAACCCAAGGTTCAGGCATCGTCTTTCCTATGGCTACGTTCTAGAGTTTTCCCTTCCGGGCTTGCTCCCGGTCAGCCTTCAGCGAGGCTACTACCATCGAAGCATGAGAACAAGAACAAACGTTACTCTATGAAAGTCGACGAGAACCAACGACGCCTCCCAGTGATGCCGAGGCGAGCAAACCTGGGAGGTCAAAGGACTGGAGGGCCTGTGTTTCCTCCGAAAAGTCCGTCGGATGTGCATTTGGAGTTGTCTGCATCCGGGATGTGCCTGCTCCTTCGCCCATCTGTTAGGATTTGCTGCAGGAGCAATTCAGCAGGTTTTTCCTGGCCTCACATTCAAAGATTGCGGTCAGTGCGCGGACAGAGAGCAAAAGAGAAGATTCTGCCTTCCACCGTGATCGATGGGAGAAGTGTATTTCATTGACAGAGTGGGCCTTGTAAGGGTTAGGTCTGTTCGTCAAGTTGTTTGAGCGATTTATTACCCTCAGTTTTCCAGGCGGTAAGTCCATTTGCGCTTCCGCCATGTATGACAGCCGCCGCCGCGGATGGACTGGAGAACTCCGCATCCCTGGTGAAAACCAAGAATCCGTCCTTTTCGGTGAGCACGCCCTCGGCGATGAGTTGTTTGCGCTGGATTATGACATATGGATAGTTCTCGGCAGAGGGGCGCTCCTCCAAGACGGCGGTAGAGCCCTGGAAAATCACGAAGCCGTTCGCTGAACGCTGGCCTCTCCCCTCGGCGCCCTTGATACGGCAGTAAAGCACGCCCCCGGGCTGAGCTATCGCAGCGGGTTGAGCGATCGGTGTAAGGATATCGGAACCGAGGACCGGGAGCAGCTGCCGAATTCGGGCAAGAAATACCTCCATGTCCTCTCGGTCTGATTCAGGAAGTTTTGAGCCGCCAGCCTGATTCTGTTCGAGCGTGAACCTGTTGATCCGAGCGGTTTCAGCGAGGAGCCGGCTCTCAAGGTACCTCACATGGGCCTTGGTCAAGTTCTCATCCTTGCTGACGAAGACGATGGCCGAAACCCAAAACTCCTTTGCCTTGTGCTGCTTGATTCGTTCGCGGATTATCTCCGCCTCACCAATGTAAGCGCGGGGTGCGTTGGTAAGAGGGTCGTTGCCCGTGAGTATATAGACTCCAGCCTTGTCGAGTTCCTCGCGAGCCAGAAGTTCATCAAGTTCGGTGCGGGGAGCGGCGACAGCCTTTCCGGTCCAGTTAGAGATTTCGGCGGTGCGCAGGCTTTTCGCATCTCCGCGTGGAAGGTAGAGCCTGATAGTTGCCGATGTCATGTGAGCTCCATGTTCTACCATATCGTTCCGGCAAGGGTGTCATACCGATCCTTCGACTATACTGAGCACCACGCCCTTGATCTCGAACTGGTCGGTTTCCATGACCTCAATGTCCGCATACTGCGGATTCATGGATTTGAGGACAATGCGTCCTTCCCGGTGCAGGTACTTTTTCACTACCACACCGCCATTGACTGTCGCAACGACAATATTGCCGGGGTGCGGCTCTTTAATGTAATCGACCAGGATTAGGTCACCATCCTGGATCCTCGGCGCCATTGAATCGCCCTTCACGCGGATGACGTAGCGGTTTTCCTTCGCCAGGTGCCGCACGACTTTGTGTGTGCTCGCTGTCGGGTCTGCAAGGAACTCGTCCGGCCTGCCCGCGGGAATGCGGAACTGGTCGAAAAACGGGAGGTCTGCGTACCGCTCCTCCTGCGGCTCGTCGTGCTCATGCCGGGGATCGTTGTAGTCGACGGCGGGCGATTCTTTTACCGTGAAGTCGCCCTTGATCACGTTGCCCGCGGGGGGCGATTCTCTTGGCGCCGGCGACGCCGGCGCGGCCTCGAGCCAGTCATCAATATTCCGGCTGACGCTGCGGAATCCGGGCACGTACATCGTTTCATACAGGCGTTTCATCCTTATGTAGCACTCCCGGAGCTCTTCCGGATCCGGCGGATGGCTCGTCGCTGCCTCGATGTCCCCGAGCGTAATGCCGAGCACATCGCACAAAGCCTCGATCCACTTCTCGCTTAAGGTGCGGGAGCCATTGAGGATATGGGACACCGTCGCCTGGCTGCATCCAAGCGCTTTTGCAAGATCCTTTTGTCGGATCTTCCCCATCTCCTGCTTTTCCGCATAGATAGCCGCGATCGCCTTTTGTATCTTTCCCATGGATTATTACTATTAGTGATAATCTTCGCGATTACAAGCAGTATTTATGCGGTTATAGCATTTTCTATCTTGACTGAGGTATTGCGGGCGGCTATCGTGCGGTCACTATGAAGCGGCAATCCATTAAGACTTATAAAAACATCAGAGACTTTCTTAAAGGCTCCGGGACGACCGAAGCCGAGTTCGCCCAACTGGCCTGCATCTCCCAGGCTCACGTGAACATGATCAAGAACGGCACCCGCCGCCCGACCCCGGAGGTCGCGGCGCGACTGGAGGCCATCACCGGCGTTCCCCTGAGAACCCTCCTGCTCAAGTGCGAGAGGAAGCCCCGCAAGGGATCACGACCGCGTCAGGCGGCAAATGCGCCGCTCTCGCGGGCCGGGTGAATTTCAAAAATCCGGGTGGGAAGCCACAGCTATACGACTTGCCCGGACCCTTTGCAATCATTTTTTTCGAACTGATTTGAGGTGAAACTCAAGTCCTTATTTAGGGCCAATTTACAGTCCGGAGGCAATCATGGAAAAGTTCATGAAGGCAAAAAGCGAACAGGCGTTTTTCAAGGTTGCAAGAAGCTGCTTCGCAAGCAGCTGGACGCATCGGCCAGCAGGACACAATCAACGCGATTTGTGAGTTAATTGTCCAAACTTACCGAGGTGAATAAATGGTGAACATTGAGCTTGACTCGGTTGGTCACGACGGCTATAAAGGTCCGCTGCCTTAAACTACCGCATTCTCGGAATTATTTCGCAGGATTGGCGTATGCCTCTCGGAAGTCTGCAGGGAATCATTATCGCTTATGCCCAGCACCTCTATGAAGCGGGCCGATTGCGGGCCCTCGACTCTTCGATCGAATACCCATATGACGGCCCCGTCTTCGCCTTCAGACGCAAGGGCGACGATTTCGAGATCATCGACAACACAGGGAAAACCGTCAAATTGCCCAGCGGCGAAGAGGTCGTGGTATCCGTAAATCATCGTTTTTTCGGTAAACCCAAAAGCAACCAGGTCAAGGCGGCATTTGGGAGATTCCAGTACTGGGAAAGCAAGATCCAGAAGGTTCGGAAGGACACTAAGACGGGTTACCCTGACATGCTGCAACGGGAACTCGAGATCATAGCCAAGAAGTTGTTGCCGCTTGCCATCGACATCCTGAAACCGGCAGCCGAATCATATTCCCTGCTCGAGATCGACCCGGAAGCAGGGCAGACTTGCTGGACACATCCCCCATGCGATCTCAGGTGCCGAGCGGGCGCACTGGAATCAGGAGAAAGCGTACCGGCTGAGATTCAGGTAAAGGTAGAAGAATTCAACGACCTTCTCTGGGAAATGAAGAGGGAGATCAAAGGCATAAGGAAAGAAGAGTTTACGCGCGCGAAGCCGTGGCCGGGAGAAGCTGATGCCGGCGCAAAATGTTGTGAGGCGTTCAGTCAAAAAGAAATGACAGAGCCAGCACTGTGCGACAGCACGAATAGGGAGCGAGCGAGCGGTCCAGTAATCCGAATCCAGGCAGGAGAATCAGGTGAGGTTCCGGGTCCAGCTCCGCAAGTCGACAGCCGGAATGGACGGACGAAACCGAGGAAAGCAGCGCCAAAGGATGATCCGTGCGCCGCAGAACGGCGCGCCGCAGTGGAGGCTTACATGGCCGAAGTACTCGAGAAGACCGGAAAACGGATCACACGGGCCGATATCTGGAGATCCGCGCGCTACAAGACCCGGACGGAATTCGAGAGATGGCAGCGCGACGACCCCAAAGCCACAAGGACCGCGGGCGAACGATTCACCCGGCTGCTGAAGGAAAAGCCACACCTGAAATAATTTCCCGCGCATTTCCCCGCATCCCCCCGCATTGCCTCTCAATTTTCCACGCAAGGCCACGCATTTCCCCGCATTGACCCACGCTATGCAAGGAACCCTACTATCCCCGCATGAAGATCGCGGACATAAGAATCGGCAGGCGGTCGCGCAAGGACCCGGGGGATATCGAATCGCTGGCCCGCAGCATCGAAACCACGGGGCTTATCCACCCGATCGCAGTCACCCGGGATGGCGGCCTGGTCGCCGGCTTCCGGCGCATCGAGGCTTTCAAGCTCCTTGGACGGGACGAGATCCCGCACCGCGTGATCAATTCCATTGATGATGCCTTGAAGATCCTCCGGGCCGAGCGCGACGAAAACACCGAGCGCAAGCCGTTCACTCCATCCGAGGCGCTCGAATTGGCAGAGCGTCTCGAACCTCTGGAGCGGGAAGCGGCGCGACAACGGCGCCAGAAGACCGAATTTCCGAAGGCAGGCGCCGCAAGTCCAATCGAATCAGGAGTGGAAAAATTTTCCACACCGTGCGGCGGCCGCGCCTCCGACAGAGTTGCGGCCGCCATCGGCCTTTCCCGTCCGACTCTCGCGAAAATTAAGGCCGTCACAGAAGCGGCAAAGCAGGATCCCGCGCGTTACCAGCCACTCGTCGAGGAGATGGACCGCACCGGGAAAGTGGATCGCGTTTCCAGGCAGCTCGGCCGCATGCAAGCGGAGGATGCGGGGCCCATTCCGGCGGAGGCCTCCCGACGCAATCCGGAATGGCGCTGGACCATGGCTTTTCACGATCTCTACAAGTTCATGAATTCGACGCGGGATGCCGGCGGAATCGAGCGCCTCGTGGCGTCATGGCACGGAAAGGCCCGGGCTCAGTACCTCGAGGAAATCCGCAAGGTGATCGCGGTCCTCGAGCGCTGGGCGTCATATCTGGAAAGGGGGAAAGATGAAGTCGAAAGAGCGGGTTGAGGAAACAACGATCGAGCGTTTCGTCGGCTGTCTTCAGGCGGTGAACCGCTGGGCGACCATTGGCGAATTCGTCGACGCACTCGACGAGGCGAACTTCTGGGACGAGGCCTTCTACTCGAAAGTAGAGGATCAGGCGAAAAAGCAGTTTATCCGCCGCATGATCCGGAAGGCCAAGGACGACACAGACTGGCCGATCTGGGCGAACGTCAAGATCCAGGATGCCGCCACCGGTGTCGAGGTCCGCGTTTACAAGCAGGAATCCCTGTTCGATGTAGCGGACTACGCCCAGGTCTGCGCGTATCACCACCAGGCGGGGCTTCACCATTTCGGCATGGCGCGCGGCTACAAGGACCGCGCGGAGCGGCGGTTCGGAAAGCAGATCACATTCGCGTTCGAAAATAGCGCGGCTTGAATGCAGGCGAAGTCCATGAAAACCATCACCCTCTCCAATGGACAAATCGCGCTCGTTGACGACGAGGACTTTGGATTCCTATCCCAATATCGATGGTACCTGTCGGTTCAGAAATACGCAGCAAGGATGAGCGGCCGCAAGCAGTTATATATGCATCGCGTCATCATGGGGAATCCGCCGGGCAAAGAGATCGATCACATTAACTACGACGGGCTGGACAACCGAAAGCAGAACCTACGAGTTTGCGAGCATCGCGAAAACATCAGGGCGCAGAGGCGAACCAACAGAGGGACTTCTCAATACCGGGGTGTCCATTTCGATGCGAGCAGGATTACCCAGAGGAACAAGTGGGCAGCAAAAATAATGGTCGATAGGAAGACCATCCATATCGGCCGTTACGCAACAGAAAAGGACGCGGCATGGGCCTACCAACAGGCTGCGCGCCGCTATTTCGGCAACTTCTATCATCCGGAGGCAATCGTGGGGAGATTTGTGAAAGCAAAAAGTGAACAGGCATTTTTCAAGGCAGCCTTGTACGGCAAACCAGGAAGCGGCAAGACACTTACGTCTCTCCTTTGGGCGGAGGGCCTGGCCGTACGCGACGGGAAGCGCGTCGCGCTGATCGACACGGAGAGAGGATCAGATTTCTATCTTCTTGATATTCCGGAGAGGACTGTTCATCCAAAGGCCTTCGACTTCGATCGGCTGATAACACGCAGCCTGATGGAAACCTTGGAGGCAGTCTAAGAGCTTGATCCGAAAATCTACAGCGTTCTGATACTGGACAGCATCACCCATCTGTGGGAGGCGGCGCGCGCCGCATACAATGGCAAGCTCCTCCCGAACGGCGGCCTACCCATCCAGGCATGGCAGCTGATCAAGAAGCCCTACAAGAAGCTCATGTCGCTGCTGCTGGATGGGTCCTTTCACGTAATCATCTGCGGACGCGAAGGCGTCGTCATGGAGCAGGACGAAGACGGCGAGATGCGGGTCACCGGCACAAAGCTCAAGGCCGAGGGCGAAACGCCTCATGAGCCGCATGTTCTCGCACGTATGTGCCCGGAGCGGGACGAGAAGGGCGGGTACATTATCAAGATCTTCTTCGAAAAAGACCGCTCCGGAGTTCTGACCGGCAAAGAGTTCAAGTGGCCGACTTACGAGACCATCGCTCCGGTCGTCAACTACCTCTGCGGCGGAGAGCAGGGCCGCATCGGATCGCAGGAAGAAGCCGCCGAGCGCGACATCTCCGCCCAGGAAGCCGAGAAGGAAAAGGCCGAACGCGAACGCAAGGACCTGTTCGAGCAGATCCGCACGGCCCTCATGACCGCGAAAACCATCGCGCAACTCCAGACCGCCTGGAGCCTGACGAACGGCAAGAAGACCCGCCTCGGCGAGGAGTTCCACTCCCAGCTTCAGGCAATCAAGGACAGCCGCAAGGCTGAGCTTCTGGAGGTCGCATGAGCGTCAAAGCCGACACGAAATACAACGGCACTGTGGGATCGGGGTCTCAGCTCTACGAGACCCAGACCGGCACTCTCGGGTATCAGGTCATGCTCGAATGCGCGGACGGATCCACTTCGTTCGTCATCTGGCTAACCCAGAAAAACCGCGAACGCGCAAAGAAGTACTTCGAAGTCCTCGGCATCGATCCGGAACTTCTGAAAGATCCCGGCTACATCGAGTATCAGATGGGCCTCGACATCGAAGGTCGTGAAATCTCATTCGGCACCAAAAACGAGGAGTACCAAGGAAAGCACAGCGTCAAGGTGGTCTGGATCGGCAGGAAATCAGATCCAAACCTGTCCCGGAGCGCAGCCCGTTTTTTCGGATCTACCATTACCGATTCCGAAATTCCTGGTGACACTCCGTTCTGATTGAGGATCCAATGAGCGGCCTGGAAGACATCCTCGAACAGCACATTCGGCTGGCTAGATTGCCCACTCCGGCGCGGGAGTTTCGTTTCCACCCGCGCCGGCGGTGGCGCTTCGATTTCGCCTGGCCGCTCTACAAGGTCGCCGCCGAAGTTGACGGCGGGATCTACTGCCGCGGCCGCCATGTCCGCGGCGCCGGGTTCGAGCGCGACGCCGAAAAAGGGAATGAGGCGGTCCTGGCCGGCTGGCGCGTGCTTCACTTCACGCCGCGCCAGGTAAAATCGGGTACGGCCGTACAAATGATCGAATCTCTCATGCGAAGCACCGGTCAATAACGACGCTCTCGAAATGCGGCTCCCCGCCGTTGCTCTGGCCCGCGCCAATATCGTCAAAACGTGGAGATTGGCGCTGATTCCCGACAATATAGCCGAGGCATGCGATGAACAGATACGTACCGATCAAAACCCTCTGCGAGCAGACGGGCCTGTGCGAAAAGACCATCCGCAGGCTGATCAGAACCCACGGGATGCCGCATCACCGGAACACCCCGAGGGGCAAGATCCTCGTCGAGGTTGCCGCGTTCGAGCGCTACATGCGCTCGACGCTGGTCGAGATCAAGCAAGACGACGTCGTCATCGGCGTGCTGCAGGAGTTGGCGAGTTTTATCCGAGAGGCCAGGTAGGCACATGGCGGTAAAGCCGGTCGAGCGTCCCAAACGAAGCGGAAAATGGTGGATCAGGATACGGTGGCAGCTGGCGCCGGGCCGGCGGTTCCGGAAATCCAAATTCATCGGCGCGGGCGAAGAAGGAAGGGACGCGGCGTTCTCCAAGGCGAAGCTCCTGAACGATGCGTGGATGAAGTTCGGGGCCGACGCCATGAAGCTGGTCGAACCGGAAATCCCCGAGCCGCCGCGAATCCCGACCCTGGAGGAATACGGGCCGGGCTTCGTCGCGAGGGCGACGGCGGCAGGCCTGAAACGCTCGACCATCACGATGTACTCGACGACGCTTAGGCATCACATCTATCCGGCGCTCGGGAATATCGAGCTCGACAAGATCAACTACAAGGTTCTGGCGGACTTCCTTTCCTGGAAGGCCGAGATGAAGTACAGCACAGCCAGGTTCCGTAAACCGCTCGCCGACGAAGAGGAGGAAAAGGCGAGGCCACGAGGCATAGGACGGCGTTACAGCCGGGACAGCATCCGCATCATGGCGATGGTCATGCGCGCCCTTCTGTCCGAAGCCGTCAGGGACCAGATCGTGCAGATGAATCCGGTTGTCGGGCTGAGCAGGTTCTACCGCAAGAAGCGCAAGGACCGGGAGGTTCAGCGCGCCGGCGTGTACACGGCGGACGAACTCCACCGCATTGAGGACCAGCTGGCCGCCAGGAATCCCGAATATCACGAGTTCAGCCTGGCGATGAGCCGCGAGGGAATGCGCATCGGGGAAGCCATGGCCCTGACCATTCACGACATCGACTGGGGGCGCGGGACGATCATCATAAACAAGAACCTCCCCGCCGGGATGGCTGAAGTCGAGGACAGCGCGAAGACGGATGCATCGGACCGCGAGATCGAGTTCTGGTCAACCGACTTCAGGACGGCCCTCGAAGCCATGCTCAGGAGGCGGCGCGCCGAATGGCTGGCGAAAGGCGAGCCTGCGCCTGAGACGCTCTTCTGCGAGGAATCGGGACGGCACATCGACTACAGCAGGTTCATCAAGGCGTGGAATCGAGCCCAGAGGCTGGCCGGCGTCCGTCAGAGATCTCCGCATTCATTGAGGCACACCTGGGCGTCCCAGATGATCGCGGCCGGCGAGGATATCGCGTCGGTATCGAAGCACATGGGGCACGCGAATGCGGGAATAACCCTCGGGCTGTACACTCATTTCGTGCCCAAGAAACGCCGGCTTGAAGGCACAGTTCTGGACAGGAACAAGGCAACCATAGGGCAACCTGAGCCCGGAAACGAACGAAATGTGCTTTCGGAAAGTCTACAAGTTGTTGATTTTACTGGAGCCAGCGCCCGGACTTGAACCGGGGACCTACTGATTACGAATCAGTTGCTCTACCGACTGAGCTACGCTGGCTGATCGCGGAAAAGCTTGTACCATTTTTAGCGGAGGTGGTCAAGGAAGCAGGGTCGAAAGGGCATGAGCGGAAAATCGGCGC